>CAJHZF010000155.1_pt1 | contig 57984 bp, 52 predicted proteins | sample 9198891 | NCBI WGS metagenome assembly CAJHZF01 (sample SAMEA7708349, study PRJEB35096) | sediment metagenome | biome: marine neritic benthic zone biome [ENVO:01000025]; feature: sediment [ENVO:00002007]; material: shallow marine sediment [ENVO:03000034] sea grass bed [ENVO_01000059] ...
ACTTAATTCAAATAAAGGTGACATACGCGCCACCATAAAGATACCTGCCGTAACCATGGTCGCTGCATGAATGAGAGCTGAAATCGGTGTGGGCCCTTCCATGGAATCAGGTAACCAAACATGTAAAGGCACTTGCGCGGATTTACCCATTGCCCCGACAAACAACAGCAAACAAATTACTGTCATAACAGGCCAATGGATGTTTTCAGAAATTGAAAACGTTTGCTCTGTAACCGTCGCAGCCTGATTGAAAACAGTTTGATAATCCAAGCTGTTGAAAACCGCCAAGATCGCAGCGATACCTAAAATGAACCCAAAATCACCAACTCGGTTTACCAAAAAGGCCTTTAAGTTTGCAAATATTGCCGATTCTTTTGTATACCAGAATCCAATCAGTAAATACGAAACCAAACCAACTGCTTCCCAACCAAAAAATAACTGTAAGAAGTTATTCGCCATCACTAGCATCAACATAGAAAAAGTGAACAAAGAAATATATGAAAAAAAACGTTGGTATCCTGGATCATCGTGCATGTAACCAATGGTATAGATATGCACCATTAAGGACACAAATGTCACAACGGTCATCATGGTGACAGTTAATGGATCGATTAAAAAACCAACCTTGAATGCAAAGTCGCCAACAACAAACCAATTATAAATATCGATCGACGAATGGGGTGTATTATCAAAGATGACTTGCTTAAATACGACAAAACTTAAAACGAAGGAGAGAAATACCCCTAATATGGTGATCCAATGTGCGCCACTACGACCAATCTTTCTTCCAAATAAACCCGCAATCAAAGCTGCAATCAGAGGTGCCAAAACAATAACTAAACAAAGCGTTTTCATTTCTTCTATTAAATCAACCTTTTAAGTTTTCAAGGTCTTGTACATTAATAGTCATGCGGTTGCGGTACAGTACTACCAAAATTGCTAAGCCAATTGCAGCTTCTGCAGCAGCAACTGTGAGAATAAAAAATACAAACACTTGGCCAGATAGATCATCGAGATAATGTGAAAAGGCAATAAAATTCATATTTACTGCCAATAGCATCAATTCAATCGCCATTAACAATAGAATGACGTTTTTTCGATTTAGAAAAATTCCTGCGATACTAAGTGAAAAAAGAATTGCGCCAAGCGCAAGAAAATGCGTCAAAGTAATCATTATATTTATTTATTTTATGTTTCTCTGTCTAGTAAATTATTTAGTTCTTCATTCTTTATTAAGGGAAACTAAACGTACTCGATCTTTTTTATTTATATTAATTTGCTTTGATGGATTCTGGCGCTTTGCATCAGTGCTTTTACGCATGGTTAAAACTATCGCAGCAATGATAGCGACTAACAAGATGACACCTGCTATTTCAAATGGATATACATATTCGGTGAACAAAAGTTCGCCTAACTCTTGTGTATTACTATATTCGACAGGTTTTGAATGAGGCTTTTGTAGATTAAAAGCAGGATTATTTAATACCACGATCATTTCTGCGGCCATTATCACCCCAACAACAAGACCTAATGGCAAATATTTGGCAAACCCTGCACGCATTTTGGCAATATTGATATCAAGCATCATGACGACAAATAAAAACAACACCATGACTGCACCCACATATACCAATACCAAGGCAATGCCCAAAAACTCTGCTTCAAGTAATAACCAGATGGCAGCGCTAGTGAAGAATGCTAAAACTAAAAACAAGGCCGCATGCACTGGATTACGTACTGTGATCATAGCAATCGCAGACAACACCAAAACTGTTGCAAAGAAGTAAAAAACAGTACTTTGTACCAACATTCTTTTTCTATTATTTCGATTTACGTTATTAGTTAGCGATATGCCGCGTCCGCCTGACGATCTGCCGCTATTTGATCCTCATATTTTCTTCCCACCTCAAGCAACATATCTTTAGTCATAATCTGAGTACCGCGTTCAAAAAACGAATATTCAAATACACGGGTTTCCACAATGGCATCTACCGGACAGGCTTCTTCACAAAATCCACAGTAAACACATTTAAATAAATCGATGTCATAACGGGTTGTACGCCGACTACCATCTTCACGTTCTTCAGAATCAATAGTAATCGCTAATGCAGGACATACCGCTTCACATAATTTGCAACCAATACAGCGTTCTTCTCCGCTTGGATAGCGTCGCAATGCATGTAACCCTCGAAATCTTGGCGATTGTGGGGTTTTTTCTTCAGGATATCGAACTGTGAATTTTTTAGATACAAAATGACGGCCTGTTAAGCGCATACCTTTAAGCAACTCAGACAAAGTAAAACTACGAATGATGTTTTTTATCTTATTCATAAGATGCACTTAATCAAACCATGGGGATACATTGAAATAGAGCAATGCCCCTTCTACAAATATCCAAATCAAGGTCACTGGCAATAAAACTTTCCAACCTAGTCGCATGATTTGGTCATAGCGGTAACGAGGAAACGTTGCACGAAACCATAGAAAACAAAAAATAAAGAAACAGGTTTTTGCAATAAACCAATGTGGGCCTGAAGCCAGTACCGCACCTATATATGGCAAATGAAATAAATGGGAAGGAAAGAGAGGAAATCCTTCTAAAGGACTCAACCAACCGCCTAAAAATAATACCGATGTCAATGCCGAAATTAATATAATATTGGCATACTCCGCTAAGAAAAATAACGCGAAACCCATACCTGAATATTCAACGTGGAAGCCTGCAACTATTTCTGATTCGCCTTCCACGACATCAAATGGCGCACGATTGGTTTCTGCAACACCTGCTATTAGATAAGTTAAAAATAATGGTAATAAAGGCACCCAATACCAATTCCAAAAAAACTTCCCTTGCTGCGCCATCACAATATCACCGAGATTTAAACTACCACTGGCCATTAGTACTCCTACCAATGCAAAACCCATGGCAATTTCGTAAGCAACAATTTGTGCAGCTGAACGCAAGGCACCCAGCAATGCGTATTTAGAATTAGAAGCCCAACCAGCCACGATGACTCCGTACACACCTAAAGACGTCATCGCTAATATGTACAGCAGCCCTGCATTAATGTCGGCAAAATTCCAACCTTCAGCAAAAGGAATAACCACCCATGCTGCTAACGCTGGAATCATTGATAAAAGTGGCGCCAATCGAAATAAAAAACGATCTGCATCGTTAGGCAAAATCATTTCTTTAAACATTAACTTCAATGCATCTGCAATAGGCTGCCCAAAACCTCGGGGTCCTACGCGATTTGGGCCGATGCGTACTTGCATAAAACCAATGACTTTACGCTCCGCCAAAGTCACATAAGCTACACAGCCAAACAGCACCAGAATAAATGCAAACATGTATGCAGTAGTCATCACTATGGATGGTATTGCTGCAGTTAAATTCAGCCACCATTCAAGCATGAAAACCTCTTTGAATTTCAACAAGCGCACCAATCCGACATTTATACATGAACTAACCTCTGAATTTCTACTGGCGCAATAGTCGTTCCAAGTTGATCTAACTGTCTTGCACTTTTTTGTATCCAAACACACTTCATAGGCAATGCTTGATTGATTTGTAAAGCCAAAGCCATCTCTTGATGACCTTGTACGACTCGGACCTTAGTTTCATTTAACACTTCTAGTTCACGTGCTTGTTGTTCACACATCGCGACATAGGGTTGCTGTTCATACACAGTATCTTGTAAAGACGTTGCGCGTCGTACAACATTATCAACTGCATATATTGGTGTGCTAGATACTCGAAATAAATTTCCTTGGTCTAAATTTGGATTCACGTTAGCCAAATCACTGAGATTACTAACAAACTCAACTCCCTGCCCAAATAGCGCTTTAAATTCATCACGAATTTGTTGGCTAGATTGATACTTCACTTCTTCAAATCCAAGCTTGTTGGCTATTACGCGTAATATTCGCCATGCAGGACGCGCCTCTTCGGGCGCTGGGATAGATTTCGCCACACTTTGCCAACGCCCTTCTGCATTCACATATGTACCATCGGTTTCTGCAAAGGTTGCAATCGGCAGTATGACATCGGCATAGTCTTGCATCTGACTCGTGACATATGGGGAAAATATCACTACGAACTCAGCTTCTTGCATAGCTTTTATTGTTATCGGTGCATCAGCGAAATCGAATTCGGGTTCTAAATTAAATAACACATAGGCTTGTCTTGGATTAGCAAGCATTTCAGCTGAGTTCAAGCCATTATTGGTATTGGTTTTGCCAGCGGGTAATCGATGTGGAATCATTCCACATAACCATGCGCCTACTGAGTTACCCGCTTGCGCGATGATACCGAAATTTGAGTTGGTGATGTTCGCAATAAAATTAGCAAATGCGCGTAGCACCGAAGCTTGAGGATGAACTTCTGCAATAGCGCCAACAAATACACTTGCTTTATTCGCATTGCTTAATAAATCAAAAATCTGTTGTGCCTGTGAAGAAACTGAGACTTTATCAACAATATCGTTAAGTATAGGCGGAAGCTGTTGCAATGCACTGGATTGTGCACACTTCACAATCTCTGCCAAGGCGTATACCCATTGTTGTGGTGCCAAATTCCATGTATTTTGATTTAAAAAATGAAAATCAAATTTTTGTGGGTTTAATGCTGTAAATTTACAACCTCTTGAACTTGCTTTTCGCATTCGATGTGCAAGCATAGGTTGTTCAAGTCGAATATCACAACCAATTAAAAAGATTGCATCGTTTTCTTCAGTAGATTCTATTGATTGCCCCAAATATGGGAACAATGGCATAGATTCCTGATCAGTAAAATCTACTTGTCGTATACGGTGATCAATATTTTGAACGTTTAGCCAACGGAATACTTTTTGTAGTAAATATAGTTCTTCTAAGGTTGAGTGTGGTGAAGCTAATATACCTATTTGTTCAGGAGAATATTGTGTTAACTTTTCTACCACTTTATCTAAACAAGCATCCCAATCACAGGCCTGCCAGCCTCGATCACCTTTTAACATTGGCCGTGTAGCCCGGTCACTTGCATGTAACCCTTCGTAGCTGAAACGATCACGATCTGATATCCAGGTTTCGTTAAGCTCCTCATTTTCTCGTGGCACCACACGTATGACCTTGTTACGTAGTGTGTGCAGATAAATGTTTGAGCCTACGCCGTCATGCGGTGTGATACTGGATGACTGCATCATCTCCCAAGAACGTGCTTGCATACGAGAAGGTTTGGCATTGAGTGCACCTACGGGACAAATATCGATGACATTACCTGACAATTCGGAACTAAGTGAACGCTCTACATAGGTTCCAATTTCCATAAACTCACCACGGCCTGTTGCGCCGAGTTCTCGTATTCCTGCAATTTCACTACCAAAGCGAACACAACGCGTACAATGGATACAACGTGTCATATCGGTGGATACTAAAGGGCCCAAATTTTTATCCGGCACCACACGTTTGCGTTCCATGTAACGCGATACATCTTCACCGTATCCCATGGCGACATCTTGTAGCTCGCATTCTCCTCCTTGATCACATACTGGACAATCAAGCGGATGATTTATAAGCAAGAATTCCATAGTGCTATTTTGCGCATCAAGTGCGATTGGCGACTTGGTGTAGACTTTCATGCCTTCAATAACCGGCGTAGCACATGCCGGCAATGGTTTCGGCGCTTTTTCTACTTCCACCATACACATGCGACAATTTGCAGCGATTGATAATTTTTTGTGATAACAAAAACGTGGGATGTCTATATCTTGTTGATCTGCAACTTCAATCAACATTGCACCTTTTGACGCAGATACCTCTTTGTCATTGATAAATAATTGAATAGTTTCTTCAGACATTAAAATTTAATAACATTATCTATGCTGCGACACTTTCAGATTTGTCTTTATCTAATATGCTATAGCCATGCTCTATATAATGGATGAATTCTTTGTGGTAATGTTTAATAAAACTATGTACTGGCATGGCAGCTGCATCACCTAATGCGCAAATGGTCCGCCCTTCAATTTTACGTGCAACGTCATTCAACTTTTCTATATCATCTGCTTGACCCCTTCCTTCAACAATACGAGTAATCATGCGATATAACCAACCCGTACCTTCTCTGCAAGGCGTACATTGGCCACAAGATTCTGAAAAATAGAACCGCGATATGCGTTGTAAAACTTTTACCATATCGGTTGTCTCATCCATGACCACTACAGCTCCAGAGCCCAATAAAGAACCTGCTTGTGTAATAGATTCATAGTCCATTTTGGTGCTAAGCATGACTTCACCTGGAACTACTGGAACGGATGATCCACCAGGTATAACTGCTTTAAGCGTATGACCCGTTCGCACACCACCGGCCAATTTGAGTAACTCTGAGAAAGGTGTGCCAAGGGGAATTTCAAAGTTGCCAGGATTGTTTACATGCCCGGAAACGGAAAAACATTTTGTGCCACCACTCTTTTCAACACCCATTAAAGAAAACCATTCAGCACCTTCACGCATAATGCTTGGCACCGATGCGAATGTTTCAGTGTTATTGATTGTTGTCGGCTTTCCATACAGACCTACGTTAGCAGGAAATGGTGGTTTAAATCGCGGCAACCCCTTTTTCCCCTCAAGTGATTCAAGCAACGCAGTCTCTTCGCCGCATATATATGCACCTGCGCCAAGCACATCATGCAGGAAAAATGTTACATTCGTTCCTAAAATATTCTCGCCTAAATAACCTTCTGCGTAGGCTTCATCTAACGCTTTTTTAAACCGTAAGTATGGTTCATCCATAAACTCACCGCGCAAATAGTTATAGCCAACAGATGCATGCATCGCATAAGCTGCTATTGCCATACCCTCAACCACCGAGTGGGGGTTAAACCTTAAGATATCTCGGTCCTTACATGTACCTGGTTCAGATTCATCTGAATTACATACAACATAACTTTGTACCTCTGGATTTCTTGGCATGAAGCTCCATTTCAAGCCTGTGGGGAAACCAGCACCACCACGACCACGGAGACCTGAAGCCTTGACTTGTTCAATGACCTCATCAGGTGAAATTTTTTCACGTAGAATTTTTTCCCAAGCCGAGTAACCTCCTACACGCTTATAGTTTTCTAGCGTCCAAGGCTGATCAAACTCTAAGGTCTGGTAACAAACGTTATTTTGCTTCATAAAACTTAATTATTTCTAGCCAAGTTCATCTAAAATTTGGTCGACTTTTTCAATGGTTAAATTCTCATGATAAACATGATTTACTTGCATCATAGGAGCGCCACAACATGCAGCTAAACATTCTTCTTCTTGTTTTAAATAAAACTTGCCATCGATTGTACTTTCACCCAAATTGATGCCAAGTTTATTTTTTAGGTGTTCAACCACTTCATCAGCTCCACACAACATGCAAGACAAGTTCGTACATACTGAAATAGTATGTTTGCCCACAGGCTTAAGTTCATACATTGAATAAAAAGAAGCCACCTCATACACTGCAATAGCTGACATATCTAAATATTCTGCAACGGCATTCATATGTTCAACTGGCAAATAACCGATTTCATGCTGCACAGCTCGCAACGCCCCTAACACTGCAGATTGTTTTTGATCTGTAGGATAACGTCGCAACCAGTCATCAATTTCTGCACGCACATGCTTGGACAGAATCTGGGTATTTTCCTGTAACGATGAATCTGTCATCGATCAATTTCTCCAAAAACAATGTCTTGCGTACCGATGATTGCTACAACGTCAGCCAACATATGACCCCGCGCCATTTCATCGAGAGAAGATAAATGCGCAAATCCAGGTGCACGTATCTTTAATCTGTAGGGCTTGTTTGCACCATCGGACACTAAATAAATACCTAACTCACCCTTTGGGTGTTCTATCGCGGTATAGACTTCACCTGGCGGTAAACAATAGCCTTCGGTAAATAACTTAAAATGATGAATAAGTTCTTCCATTCCCATTTTCATTTCGCCTCGCTTTGGCGGGGAAACTTTATGACTATCAATCATCACGGGGCCAGGATTTTTTCGTAACCAATCGACACATTGTTTAATGATCACATTAGATTGACGCATTTCTTCCATGCGCACTAAATAGCGATCGTAACAATCACCATTCACACCAACGGGTATTTGAAAATCAAGATGCTCATATACCTCGTACGGCTGTTTACGACGTAAATCCCACTCTACTCCAGAGCCGCGCAGCATGGGGCCAGTAAATCCTAATTGCAGTGCACGTTCAGGACTGACGATTCCAATATCAACTGTGCGTTGTTTCCAAATCCGATTTTCAGTAAGTAGAGTTTCATATTCATCCACACATGCTGGAAAACGTTGTGTGAAGTCTTCAATAAAATCCAATAAAGAACCGGTGCGTGCTTTATTTAATTTTTTAACATCTTTTTTATCATGCCATCTTGATTCAACATATTTTGGCATCTCATTTGGTAAATCGCGATATACGCCACCCGGTCGGTAATAGGTAGCATGCATACGTGCACCTGAAACCGCTTCATAACAATCCATTAAGTCTTCACGTTCACGAAAGGCATATAGAAAAACTGTCATTGCACCAATATCTAATGCATGTGCGCCTAGCCATAACAAGTGATTAAGAATTCGCGTAATCTCATCAAACATTACTCGAATATATTGCGCGCGTATGGGTGGCTTGATACCAGCTAATTTTTCAATTGCCAACACATAGCCATGCTCATTGCACATCATGGAAACATAGTCGAGCCGATCCATATATCCGATGCTGTGGTTATATGGCTTGCTTTCCGCAAGCTTTTCGGTTGCACGATGCAGTAGACCAATATGTGGATCTGCGCGCTCTACAACTTCGCCTTCCATTTCTAAAACCAAGCGCAACACGCCATGTGCAGACGGATGCTGCGGACCAAAATTCATAGTGTAGTTACGTAATTCAGGCATCGGCTTCGTCTTTGGCTTCATTATTTTTTTTAGCATCACCTACTGTAAAGCGATGATCATCGCGAATAACTTTAGGCACTGTGATACGAGGCTCGATGGATACGGGTTGATATATCACGCGCTTTTGCTCCGGGTCATAGCGAACTTCGACATGCCCAATTAGTGGAAAATCTTTACGGAAGGGATGTCCTGTAAAACCATAATCAGTAAGAATACGGCGTAAATCAGGATGGCCTTCAAATATAATTCCATACAGATCAAACGCTTCACGCTCATACCAATTTGCTGATGACCAGATATCCGTCACAGACGAAAGAATTGGAAGATTATTATCTTCACAAAAAACTTTTACACGTAACCTATGGTTATGTGAAATTGAAAGTAAATGATATACCACTGCATAGCGTGCTCCATCCATCATCTTCCGTTCTGGCACATCATCAAAAGTAAAGCGCCCAAAAGACGCCTTTTCCACTCCACGGCTAAAACCAGATGAAGTTGCAGTTTCAGTATTCCATTCGTCTACACCAAACTCAAGATAGTCAATTCCAGAAAGATCAACAAGTTGTTCAAATTTCAGCTCGGGCGCTTCACAAAGTTGCGACATCACTTGTAAAAGATTTTCTGCGCTTACATTGATTGTAATTTCATCAAATTTAACATCAATAGATTGTAGTAAAGATGCAAATGCATGCTTTAATTCAGTACAAAGATGATTAATGCTATCTTGCATAACACATGCACTTAACGTGCAATGGTGTTGGTATGACGTATTTTATTTTGTAACTGTATTATCCCGTATATCAACGCTTCTGCAGTGGGAGGACAACCCGGGACATACACGTCCACTGGAATGATGCGATCACAACCTCTAACCACAGCATAGGAATAGTGATAATAACCCCCACCATTTGCGCAAGAACCCATAGAAATTACCCACTTAGGGTCCGCCATCTGGTCATATACTTTACGCAGTGCCGGTGCCATTTTATTAACTAAGGTACCTGCCACAATCATTACATCTGATTGTCGTGGACTTGGTCTAAACATGACTCCAAAGCGATCCAGGTCGTAGCGTGCTGCGCCCGCATGCATCATTTCCACGGCACAACAAGCAAGTCCAAAAGTCATTGGCCACATAGATCCTGTACGCGCCCAATTTATGAGCTCATCTAACCTTGTGGTTACAAAGCCTTGTTCAAATCGACCTTCAATACCCATTACTAATTTTCCTAAACTAAACCATTAGATACAGTTGGATGCTTCTAAGTTCTCTCATGATAAAAATTTTCAGACACTAATCCCAATCTAGTGCTCCTTTTTTCCATTCATAGATAAAACCTACTGTGAGAATAATGAGAAACAATGCCATGGCTAAAAATCCTATTAATCCAACTTCTCGAATTGCTACTGCCCAAGGAAATAAAAAGGCAATTTCCAAGTCAAAGATAATAAATAAAATCGCGATGAGATAATAACGAACGTCAAATTGCATGCGCGCATCCTCAAAGGCTTCAAATCCGCATTCATAAGGCGAGTCTTTTGCGTCATCCTTAGTACGCGGACCTAGTCCAAGTCCAAGTAACATAGGTATGAGACCCATGATAGCTGCAATAACAATAAAGATGAGAATAGGTAAATAGTTTTCGATCATTCCGACATTCTCTATAAGACCTCGGTTAATTTGTTATCTTTAAGTTTTGCTAGGCCTGAAGTTTAATACATTGCACTTTGCATTGTACTCGCTAAGCAGTATTAGGACTAAAGCCTAGCATCAAACACTACTCTATACTGCCTTTATCGTACTAGACCTAAGGTTGGATATTTCACACATAATATTGTGCTAAGCAATCTGTTCTTGACGCTAGCTAAACAATTCAAACGTAGTCGTACAGCTGTAGATGTGCGAGCCCTTAAGTCTAATACTTCGCACAATACATCGCGCTTACTAAACTGTGCTAGTCCTCAAGCAAAACTCTTAGCAGATAGCATTGTACAAGCGAAGCTGTGGAAGTCTCCAACTAGTCACTTTAAACATTATATTATGCGAGACTTTGGTGCCGATGGCCGGACTCGAACCGGCACGAGGTTGCCCCCACTAGCCCCTCAAGCTAGCGCGTCTACCAATTCCGCCACATCGGCTCACTAGATTTAGGATATTTTATCGTAAGGCACCACTGCTTGAATCTTTTTTCACTGATACAGATATAAGGTAGAGTAATTTCAAATAAACTGCTTAATAACAGGGATTTGAGAATGGTCATAGTTTACACTATGCCCATATAGACAACTCGAATTGATCATGGGATCATAGTGGTAATAAATCTTTAATACAAATTTACCTAATCAATTTAATTACTAGTGAGATTAAACAATGCCCGAAAATAATGACTATAAAAAATTTGACACGATTGCACTTATTGTGGGCGTGGTGATAATTTTATACGCAATAGTGATGGCATTCGTGTTTCCTTAAATAAAGAAATCACAAAATCATATAAAACAGAAATTAGTTATTCAGTGCTATTCTGGAACATCATCAAGAGCATTATCTGCGCTACTATTCTTTGATTCCATACTGTCTAGCTCTTGAGTTGTGGCAGCAGTGGGATCTGATCCTCCAGCTTCAGGCAAATCTGGCAAGTCAGTTTCATCGATATCAACCTGGGGTACCTGCACTTCTCCATCACTAACATTTTCAACACTTGGAACCACTACTGTGGATTCTTGTATTGTATCGATAACACTTTCCTCAACGGGTTGGTGACTGGCTAAATATGCCAACGCCAAACTATTAATAAAAAATAATGCAACCAAAATCGCGGTTGTGTGCGTTAAAAAAGATGCGGCTCCTCGTGCACCAAATACGGTACCAGAGGCTCCACTTCCAAATGCAGCTCCAACATTAGCACCTTTACCTTGTTGGATTAACACTAAACCAATAATGCTAATTGCTAATAGTACATCGATGGCAACTAATATGCTGTATAACATTGCTTTCTCGTCTATAACATTTATTTAATATTGAGATGTCAATTTGCGGCAACAGCGATTGCAATAAAATCTTCCGCATTAAGAGATGCGCCACCAATTAAACCACCATCTATGTCGTTTTGTTTCAATAGTTGTTTCGCATTATTCGGCTTCATGCTGCCACCATAAAGAATTCGAATATTTGCCGCAATATCTTTATTTAATGCATCAAGCTTATTGCGAATAAACTCGTGAACTTCTTGAGCCTGATCTGGTGTTGCGGTTTGACCTGTACCTATCGCCCACACCGGCTCATAAGCAATTACAGTATTCATAAAGCCCTGAATTCCTAAGCGATCAAGGATGGCATCTAATTGCTTGGCAATAATAACTTCAGTATGACCATCTTCTCGTTCTTGCAATGTTTCTCCAACACAAAGTATGGGTACTAAATTGTTTTTCTTAACTTGTTCATATTTGATGGCCACAATTTCGCTACTCTCACCATAAATTTGACGTCGTTCTGAATGTCCAACAATGATGTATTTACAACCAAATTCTTTAATCATCGCTGCCGCAACTTCACCTGTATAGGCACCGCTGTCTTGGTCTGAACAATCTTGGGAACTTAAAGAAATATCAACTCCGTCTAAGAGTTGTTGTACGTAGCCTAAATAGATGAATGGTGGACATACTGCTATCTCGGCAGTAGTAACTTCAGATAATTGATTGCTGATACCAGACACTAACTCTGAAATTGTTTCCAGAGATCCATTTAGTTTCCAATTTCCAGCTACAAGTGGTTGGCGCATGTACAGTAATAATTTAGTTGAATTCCAAAGGCGCGCAGCTTACCGATGACAGGTCCGTTAAGCAAATTTGATTTCGTTAACGTTGCAAAGAATGGCTTAGATCTAGTGTTACTTAACAATAAGACGAAACACTATCCGCTATCTGCTGAGCCAACTGTTTTACTCTTGGAGCATCTACCCCTTCAACCATGACCCTAATTAAAGGCTCAGTACCGGATGGTCGCAATAGGACACGACCGGAATCCGCCAAATCAGACTCCGCATCTTTTACAGCTTGTTGAATTTTAGGAGCATTATTAATATCAATTTTCGACTGCATGGGAACATTAATTAGCGTCTGTGGATACTTTTTCATTCCCGATTTTGCTTCTCGCAAACTTTTTTCAGTTGTTACAAGTATTTGTAACACTTGAAGCGCAGAGACAATTGCATCACCGGTAGTTGTTCGATCTAAGCAAATAATATGCCCTGAAGATTCTCCACCTAAAATCCAAGAATTTTCTTGGAGCATTTCCATAATATATCGATCCCCAACTGCAGCGCGTTTAAATTCGATTCCATGATCACGCAGGGCGTGTTCAAGTCCAAGATTACTCATCAAAGTGCCCACTACGCCACCTTGCAAGATATTTTCTGATTTACGCGCATTAGCAATTACATACAGAAGTTCATCACCATCGACGGCTGCACCAGTGTTATCAATCATGATGAGTCGATCTCCATCACCGTCAATTGCAATCCCCAAATCTGCCTGATGTTCAATAACTGCAATACTTAAAGATTTAGGATTTGTAGCACCGCAACCACTATTAATATTTAAACCATCTGGATTGGATGCAATACTGATAACATCTGCGCCAAGTTCTGTAAATACATTGGGTGCAATATGATAAGTAGCCCCATGTGCGCAATCGACTACAATCTTTAACCCATTTAATTTAATGCGTGTCGGAATAGTGCTTTTACAAAATTCAATATAACGACCCGCTGCATCAGTGACTCGTTCTACTTTTCCAAGCTTGTCAGAACTTACTACGGCCAAAGGCTGATCTAATTGTTTTTCTATTTCAAGTTCTACATCGTCGGGTAATTTTTTACCTTCGGCTGAAAAGAATTTTACGCCGTTATCATAATAAGGATTGTGTGATGCGCTGATAACGATACCTGCCGCTGCACGCAAGGTTCGAGTTAAATATGCAACTGCAGGGGTTGGCATTGGTCCAAGTAGACGACTATTAACTCCTGCAGCTGATAGCCCTGCTTCCAATACAGACTCAAACATGTAACCTGAAATACGCGTATCTTTTCCGATTAAAACTAAGTTTCTATCGCCACTACATAAAACACGTCCTACGGACCAGCCTAGTTTTAATACAAAATCAGGTGTCATTACGCCATCGCCAACGCGACCACGTATGCCATCAGTTCCAAAGTATTTGCGCCCCATAGAATTCTCGGTCAACTACTAGAATTGAAACTAAGAGTTTATAAAAACAGGATAGAAATAGTACTTAATTAATCGCAAAACAATGAACTCACATTTTTTATATGATAATGAAAAAGAAAATCAATTGATTTCACTGAGCTTTATTCTTGATAGAATTCTGCCCCTATCAAAATCCGCATCTTTATAGACTTAAAACAACTAATAAAGGCGTGAGTTTTACTAACTTAATGCTCGCTAGCTGGACCACCAATGGTTTCCGAATCCTTGCGATCATCCGCATCTGGTTGTTTGGCAGTAGAACCGGAGCTTGGTTCATCGTCAATCCAGTCCTCGGGCGGACGAGGCTGATTTCCATTCATAATGTCATTGATTTGATCTTTATCGATGGTTTCATATTTTATTAATGCTTCAGCCATAATATGAAGTTTTTCCATATTATCTTTGATTAGGCGCACCGCGCGCTCATAATTTGAATCAACAATGCGACGAATCTCTTGATCAATCGAATTGGCGGTGTCATCAGATACGGATTTATGTTGTGTTACTGAATGGCCAAGAAAAACTTCACCATCTTCATCGCCATAAGAAAGTGGACCCATTTTTTCAGACAAGCCCCATTTCGTGACCATGGCTCTCGCTATCTCAGTGGCTCGCTCAATATCATTAGACGCGCCTGTAGTAACAGCCTCATGCCCAAATATAAGTTCCTCTGCCACACGCCCACCGAATAGACTTGATATCTGACTTTCAAGACGTTGCTTACTATGACTATAACGATCCTCTTCAGGTAAAAACATGGTTACACCCAATGCCCTTCCTCTAGGAATAATAGTAACTTTATAAACTGGATCATGTTCTGGTACTAAACGACCCACTATGGCATGACCTGATTCATGGTAAGCAGTAAGCTTCTTTTCTTCGTCACTCATCACCATTGATTTACGTTCTGAGCCCATGAGTATCTTGTCTTTAGCGCGCTCAAATTGTTCCATATCCACTGTGCGTTTGTTTGCACGTGCAGCAAATAACGCGGCCTCATTCACAAGATTAGCCAAATCTGCACCAGAAAACCCAGGCGTGCCACGTGCGATGAAATCAGCACGTACATCTTTGCCAAGCGGCACTTTACGCATATGCACTTTTAATATTTGCTCGCGACCACGAATATCCGGTAATGGCACCGTTACCTGTCGATCAAAACGGCCTGGACGCAGCAATGCTGGATCCAAAACATCGGGCCGGTTGGTTGCAGCAATAACGATAACCCCTTCATTGCCGTCAAAGCCATCCATCTCAACAAGTAATTGGTTAAGAGTTTGTTCGCGCTCATCATGGCCACCACCAAGCCCCGCACCACGATGACGTCCTACTGCGTCAATCTCATCAATGAAGATAATACAAGGTGCATGTTTTTTGGCTTGGTTAAACATATCGCGTACACGGGATGCACCTACTCCTACAAACATTTCTACAAAATCAGAACCTGAAATAGTAAAAAAGGGTACTTTTGCTTCACCGGCAATTGCTTTTGCAAGCAGTGTTTTACCAGTACCTGGTGATCCGACCATCAATACACCGCGTGGAATTTTGCCGCCTAGTTTTTGAAACTTACCGGGATCACGTAAGAACTCAACAAGTTCAGAAACTTCTTCTTTTGCCTCTTCTACTCCTGCAACATCATGAAAAGTAATTTTGATTTGATCTTCGCCCATTAAACGAGCCTTACTCTTACCAAATGACATCGCACCACGACCAGAACCACCCCCTTGCATTTGTCGCATAAAGAAAATCCACACGCCAATTAATAGCAACATGGGGAACCAGCTGATTAAAATATCAAGAAGTAGTGAGCGTGATTTAGCTTCACCTGCTTCAATCACAACATCGTTGTCAAGCAAATCTTTTACTAATCCTGAATCGCCTGGACTATAGGTTTCAAAAGTTTCACCGTTTTCATATTTACCTTCAATATGGCGGTTATCAGGACTAACTAAAACAGATTTAACATTACCTGAATGAACTTGTTCAATAAATTCAGAATAAGAAAGTTTAGAAGGTGCCTCAGGGCGTGGAGCAAAATTATTAAATACGGTCATCAACACAACCGCAATTACTGCCCAAAGCATTAAATTTTTAACCATGTCGTTCAAAGGGCGTACCTCTTACTTAAATTTCAAATACTTAAACATCTTGACAATACTATAACTTGATTTTAGTGACCAGGGCATATACTTCACGGTTTCGCGATCGTGATGCTTTTGGTTTGCGAATCAATACCTTACAAAATCTATTCCGCAACATTTTTACATAATCATCAAATCCAGCGCCATGAAATAGTTTTACTAGCAGACTACCGTCCGGGTCTAATACTTCAACGCTAAAATCAACGGCTAATTCCGCAAGATGCATGGCTTTTGGTTGATCAACGCTATTTATACCACTTATATTGGGGGCCATATCGCATAAAACAAGGTCTACTTTGTTTTGACCGACCAAATCCCTCAAAGATTCAACTATTTGGGGTTTAGCAAAGTCCCCTTTTAGAAAAGAAACATTAGCAATTGCATCCATGTCCAATACATCCATAGCAATGATCTTGCCTTGATCGCCAATACGTTTCGCAACATATTGACTCCAACCACCAGGCGCAGATCCTAGATCTACAACTATCATTCCTGTTTGTAGTAGATGATATTTTTCATCTAGTTCTTGTAGTTTAAAAACCGCACGTGAACGCCAACCTTCACGATTGGCTCTTCGCACAAATGGATCGTCAATATGCTCTTTGATCCAAGTTTTACTACGCATGTGAATTTATGCGATTAAGTTTGGGATATGCAGGAGAAATTTTACGTTGCATGAAATTCTATTTCTAACTTATGAAACTTTGCAAAACAGATATAGTTTGCATAGCAATTTTGTTCTAGAAGTTTGCTATGCGATGCCTTTATATTGCATAGTACTTTTATAGGAAAATATTACGAGATAATTATGCGGTTTATTAAATTTAAAATTATAATATCAATTATCCGTGCCATAACGCACTTCAACAACTTCATAATTTTTCTGCCCTGCGGGCGCATCAACAATGACGATATCGCCTTCTTCTTTACCAATCATGGCACGCGCAATGGGTGAAGCAATCGATATCATTCCAACTTTAATATCGGCCTCATCTTCGCCTACAATCGTGTAGGTTGATTCCTCGCCATTATCCTCATCTGCTAATACTACTGTTGTTCCAAACACAACACGTCCATTTGCATTGAGTTTTGTTACATCAATTATTTCAGCATTAGACATCTTGCTCTCGATATCTTTTATACGTCCCTCAATAAATGACTGTTGCTCACGCGCCGCATGATACTCCGCATTTTCTTTTAAGTCGCCATGCGCACGTGCGGTAGCAATCGCTTCAATAATTTGAGGTCGTTTTACAGATTTAAGTTCTTCTAATTCCTCACGCAATTTTTCTGCACCACGTACAGTAAGAGGGACTCTATTCATAATCGGACCAATTAACTTCAATAATACAAAACATAACGAATATTATTTATAAGTGAAAGTTTAAGATTAATGCAGACTAGTAGAATGCAAGTCTTGAAGACGATACACTTGATATTGTTCACGACTTTGCATAGCTTCTTTTAAAGCCCAAGCGCCTGCAATAGTTGTTGTATAACACACCTTATGCTGCAGAGCTTCTCTACGAATTGTAAACGAATCTGCGATAGCTTGTTTACCTTCTGTCGTATTTATAATTAAATCAATCTTGCTGTCAATAATCATATCCACGATATGTGGTCGTCCTTCCCTGACTTTATTTACTGCACGACATTTTAGCCCTTTGTCATTCAGAATTTTTGCAGTTCCCTTGGTGGCAACTAAAGCAAACCCTAGCTTTTGCAAATGACGAGCAATTTCAACTGCTTGTTCTTTATCTTCGTTACGCACACTTAATAACACATTACCATCTTTTGGTAATAGTGTACCTGCAGCAATTTGCGATTTTCCAAAGGCTTCACCAAATGTTTCACCTATACCCATGACTTCACCTGTCGATTTCATTTCAGGCCCTAAAATTGGATCAACACCACTGAATTTAATAAACGGGAACACCGCCTCTTTTACAGAATAGTATTTTGGTGTGCGTTCAGCTAATTCACCTTGCTCTTGTAACGAACTTCCAACCATGCATCGTGCAGCAATTTTCGCAAGCGGAACCCCAGTAGCCTTGGAAACAAAAGGAACTGTGCGTGATGCGCGCGGATTTACTTCAATTAGATAAACTTTTTCACCCTTGATCGCGAACTGAATATTCATTAAGCCAACTACATTCAGAGCTAGAGCAAGCTTGCGTGCTTGGGTACGCATTTCATCCTGTACAGCATTACTTAAATTGTACGGTGGTAATGAACATGCGCTGTCACCTGAATGAATGCCCGCTTGTTCTATATGCTGCATGATTCCGCCAATTAATACATGCTTACCGTCACAAATTGCATCTAAGTCGACTTCCACTGCATCAGCTAGAAAACGATCGATGAGCACTGGGGCATCATTGGAAACTTTAACAGCCTCTTGCATATAACGTTTTAAATCGGATTGGTTATATACAATTTCCATGGCACGCCCTCCTAATACATAAGAAGGGCGTACTACGACTGGGTAACCAATGTCTTCTGCTGCAGCAATTGCATGTTTAGTGCTTATTGCAGTTGCATTTGGTGGTTGTAATAAATCAAGTTGATTTACTAACTGTAAAAATCGTTCGCGATCTTCTGCAAGATCTATGGAGTCTGGAGAGGTTCCGATTATAGGCACACCTGCAGCCTCTAAATCGCGCGCCAATTTTAATGGCGTCTGTCCACCAAATTGCACAATTACACCATCAGGTTGCTCTACACGTACAATTTCTAGTACGTCTTCTAATGTCAGTGGCTCAAAATACAATCGATCCGATGTGTCATAGTCCGTCGACACGGTTTCGGGATTACAATTCACCATAATGGTTTCGTACCCATCCTCACGCAAGGCAAACGCTGCATGCACACAACAGTAATCAAATTCAATCCCTTGCCCAATACGATTAGGTCCGCCACCTAAAACAATTATTTTTTTATTTGTTGTCGGCACTGCTTCACACTCTTCATCATAACTTGAATACATATAGGCGGTGCTGGTAGCGAATTCTGCTGCACAAGTATCCACACGTTTGTAAATAGGATGAATATTTAATGAATGTCTGGCATTTCGTATATCCTCTTCACTACATTGCAACAGCTTTGCGAGCCTACGGTCTGAAAATCCCCTACGTTTTGCATTACGCATTAAAGCTTGATCAATGTCATTAAGTTTACGTGCAGAAAGTTCAGTTTCGATATCAATCAATTGTTTTATTTGTGCGAGAAACCAGGGATCAATCGCAGACAAAGCGTATAATTCGTCAAGGTTGTAACCTAAACGCAGCGCATCGCCAACGAACCAAACTCGATGAGGACCCGGCTCTTGTAGTTCCAACTCAAGTAAGACTCGATGTTCATCATCATACTCAGCATGCATTGGATCCAAACCATCTACCCCAATTTCTAAACCCCGCAATGCTTTTTGAAAAGATTCTTGAAAAGTACGACCGATTGCCATTACTTCACCAACAGATTTCATCTGTGTGCTCAATTTGGCTTTCGCTTGTGGAAATTTTTCAAATGTAAACCGTGGAATCTTTGTAACGACATAGTCAATGCTGGGCTCAAATGATGCGGGTGTGGCACCGCCAGTAATCTCATTTTGTAATTCGTCTAAGGTATAGCCTACTGCAAGTTTTGCAGCAACTTTAGCAATTGGAAAACCCGTTGCCTTGGACGCCAAGGCCGACGACCTAGACACTCTGGGATTCATTTCAATGATTATCAAGCGCCCATCTTTGGGATTTACTGCAAATTGCACATTTGACCCACCTGTATCAACACCAATTTTACGCAATACTTCAATCGAAGCATTGCGCATGATTTGATATTCCTTGTCAGTTAGTGTTTGTGCAGGTGCGACGGTAATAGAATCCCCGGTGTGTACTCCCATCGGGTCAAAATTTTCGATCGAACAGATAATGATGCAGTTGTCATTTTGATCCCGCACCACTTCCATTTCAAATTCTTTCCAACCCAATAACGATTCCTCAAGTAAAACCTCAGACGTAGGTGACAAATCCAAACCATGTTCAATAATGGCCTTGAACTCTTCCATGTTATAAGCGATACCTCCACCACTGCCACCTAAGGTGAATGAGGGTCGAATGATGGTTGGAAACCCAAGTCTTGGCTGTTGCTGTATCGCCTCTTCCAGGCTATGCGCGAGTGCAGACCTTGCAGATTGCAAACCGATCTCATCCATCGCCTTACGAAATAGCTCACGATCTTCTGCCATATCAATTGCGACTTTACTAGCGCCAATCATTGCAACTGAAAATTTCTCTAAAATACCCTCACGATCTAAGTCCAGTGCACAATTCAATGCAGTTTGACCACCCATAGTAGGCAACAAAACATCGGGTTGTTCTTTTGCTATAATTTCTGCAACGGTTTGCCAAATAATCGGTTCGATATAAATCGCATCGGCTATTTCTGGGTCCGTCATAATGGTGGCTGGATTTGAATTAACTAATATGACACGGTAACCTTCTTCCTTTAACGCCTTACAGGCTTGTACACCAGAATAATCAAACTCACATGCCTGACCAATAACAATTGGCCCTGCACCAATTATTAATATGCTTTGTATGTCGGTTCGTTTAGGCATGAATTATTTTCGTAAGGCCTTATAGCTATTCATCATTTGTATAAATTGATCAAACAGCGGTCTTACATCATGCGGCCCGGGGCTGGCTTCGGGATGACCTTGAAAACTATATGCAGGCTTTTCTGTATGTCGAATACCTTGTAAGGAATGATCAAACAAAGAACGATGCGTAGCTTGCAAACAATCAGGCAGTGAATCTTCATCAACTGCAAAACCATGGTTTTGACTACTAATCATTACTGCGCCGGTAGCTAAGTCTTGCACAGGATGATTGGCACCATGATGACCAAATTTCATTTTGATGGTTTTAGCACCACAGGCTAAACCAAGCAGTTGATGGCCTAAGCAAATTCCAAATGTTGGCACGCCTTGATCTACAATTTCTCTAATTATTTCGATCGCGTAATTACATGGTTCAGGGTCACCAGGGCCATTTGAAAGAAATACACCATCTGGTTGTTTGTTGAATACCTCTTTTGCTGGTGTCGTTGCAGGAACCACCTCAATCTCACATCCATAATCATGAAGGATACGTAAGATGTTTCGCTTCACGCCAAAATCATAGGCCAAAACCGAGAACTTTTTACTCGACGGCTTGGCATGATATCCCATGCCAAGCGACCAACAGCCTTCATTCCACAAATATGCTTTACTCGTCGTGACCTCTTTAGCCAGATCCATGCCTTTTAACCCAGGAAAATTTTTTGCCGTTTCTAACGCAATGCCTTCATCTATTTCGCCTATAACAATAGCGCCATTTTGCGCACCTTTTTCTCGCAAAATTCGAGTAAGCCGCCGCGTATCAATATCCGCAATGGCTACGACATGCTGATGTTTGAGATAGGTCTCTAAACTAGATTGATGTCGCCAGTTGCTCAGTTGCTCAGGTAGGTCACGAATAACAAATCCACTTGCATAGATACGCGCAGATTCTTCATCCTCTGAATTTGTGCCTACATTTCCAATATGTGGGTAGGTTAGGGTGATAATTTGTTTGGTATAAGACGGATCCGTTAGAATTTCTTGGTAACCCGTCATAGAAGTATTGAAAACAACTTCCCCTACCGCAATACCTGTTGCGCCAATAGATTTTCCCCAGAAAAGACTGCCGTCTTCCAAGGCCAGCAAGGCGGATTGTTCGCTCAATCAGTTTCCTCCAGGTACACGTAAAAACGGGACGCCCAAATAGGCCGTCCCGTTATGAATGATATAGTGCTGTTGGTTGACCAAGAGGATTGTACTCAACTCACGATACTGGTGTAACTAAGATTTAGGGATATAGCACAACTTACATTCTATGCAGTGATATTTTTCGCAGCAAGAAAGTGATACTGATACTTGTTAAGAAATTACTTTAGCTGCATTAGCCTAACTCTGTATAGCAGTTCAGTTAAAATTCTAGCTAGCACTCCACTAGACGTTTGCCGACACCTGACCGTCCAACTCGACCCCTGTCAGAACAACATAATTTGAAAGTCTGCTTACGGCCAAAAACGGACGGTTCAATTTAGATGATAACTGCCTGCACCGATAAGTAGCATCTGCCTTAAAGAGTTAATCGCGTCACAATATGTGCCATCTTTGCCTAATAGAATTACTAGGTATTAGTGATTAAGCCTCTAAGGGTTCCTCTAAGAGACCTGAGGCAAAGGAACGTTCCATGTCAACTTATACGTACGCGTGCTTATGGTGCAACCAGACACGAACGATAACTCGTTTAAACAACAAAGAAATTTGTTGTGGTTCGCAAATGCAAGTAGTTAAGACATATCCACCCAATATCTATGCTATGAAGATGGCAGTAACTACCCACAAGAATGAACCAATGAAGAATAGGTACTTGATTAAAGGATTATGAAAAGAATGATTGTACCTAGAAGTGCTAGATAATGATCTATGGTGCTGAAGTAGTTCTTCACTGTATTACATCCTTGTGTGTTGTTAATAGCAAGTTAGTCAAAAAATTCAACGCAATTCTGAGTTCATAATTTATATCCGCACACTAAGCGAGATCAGAAGCGATCAGCTTGCCTATGTAAATTGCCAGCTATGCGATCATTTAAGCCAGTTTAATTTGTTACAACAAGCAATACACTTGGAGATTTAAGATTCCGTGCATTGCGTTCACTTTGTTGTGTAAGTGATGGTGGAAATACAGACTTAATAATGATTTGGCAAGAAAATCGCAGTAGCTTTCAAACGCCACCCTTGTAGAAAGTCATTATGCATGCGCGAATGTCCGCTTTGGGTCGTTAGCAGTCATTCAAAAAAGTAAATCATATGCCCTAAAGATCCAGCCATAGTTTCTTGGGTTGCCTCATCCCTGCAATTTTACAACCTTGTTGGCCGTAGCCATATGGAAATAATGCATATACATATTTTCTTGTTGCCTTTTCTTCTCCTAGTCTGGATTTTAATTGTTTGAGGATTTTCCTTAATTCTGGAACTGAACTATGCTCATAATAGTAATTACGAATTAATTGAATCAGCATCCAATGCTCATCCGTTAGGCTTAGATTTCCTGATTTTGCAATTTCTATCGCCACGTCCTCATTCCAGTCATCCGGATCTAACAAAAATCCATCTTCGTCTTTTTTTATCGTCATTTTTTTAGGGTCATTTTTGAAAAAACAGATAAGCAGCTAGACCAATCAGGATAAACGCAAAAATCTTTTTAAAATTTGCCGTCGAGGCATGTTCGAGAAGATGTGGCCCAATTTGTGCACCTAAAATACCACCTACACCTAGAGCAATGGCAACTCGATAATCAACATTCGCAAGTTTTGCATGGGCCACAAGCGCAGATATCGAAATAATTAATATTGCTAAAAAAGAGGTACCAACTGCTTTTTGTGCGGAATAGCCAAGTGTAACCAGTAAAGGCACCATGAGGAATCCGCCACCAAGACCCGTAAATGAGGCACCAATTCCCACAAAAAAACCAGAGATGATTAAAATTGCATAGTTAAGTGCCATTGACTGCTACCTCGCCAGATTAGAATTTGAGTGGATGAAGTTTATGTTTTATCAGTTAACCTTGCATCGGACAATATAGATCAATTATCAAAAAAAGTGTCTATATTCACCAAACACTTGATCATTATAAATAAACACTTATAGCTAATGAAGATTAAATGAAGTTCATATCTCAATATATAATCTATATTGGATGACAATAGTAGAATTTATATTCAGATTCTGAATAGTTATAAAAAGATTATGTTGACTGTGTTAATTTTTTTAACAGCCTTTGTTTTCTGATCTCAGGCAAAGCTTCTATTAGTGTAAGCAGTTTCACTCCATCAACCAGTTTTAGCTTCTTGTTAATATTTTTATTAGTTTGCGTAGAAAACTTTCCAGCAGTAATTAAGACTCCCAGTGGTAAATTATTTTTAGCGATTATTTTTGAAATTTTGTTTAAATTTTTACTGTCTACAGAGATGGCTTTCGTTTCCCAATATTTAATCATACCAAATGGTTTTATACTCGAATAACTTTCATTAAATAACCATATATCAGCTAATATTTTGTCATACTGTGTAATTAATTTGGCACGATAACATTTCTCTTCAAAATACCCTGCACATAATTCTTTGAAATCTTCATGCGCTAAAGATCGAATTAAATTCATAGACCAACTTGGCATTTAAACATTTTCTTCTTGCACAAAATTAGAAGCCGAATAGCCATTCGTGAATACGAAAAAATCTTGTAAAGATTTACGAAGTGATAGCAGCATAGCCACTAAAACCTAGTAACAAATGTAGATAAAAACTATCTACTAAACGCCCAACTGAATGGAATAGCTAATAAATGAAAGAATTTTTATAAGTAACAGGATTAAACTTCTAACACAGCTTGCATATCATAAAGGCCATGATCTTTTGAAACCACCCATGTTGCAGCACGCATCGCGCCTCTTGCAAAAGTCATACGGCTCGAGGCCTTATGTGTGATCTCTATACGCTCTCCAATGCCAGAAAACATCACTGTGTGATCGCCGACGATGTCACCTGCTCGAATGGTTTCAAAGCCAATGGTTTTTTTATCACGCTCCCCTGTGTACCCTTGTCTTCCGTAGACCGCACAATCATTTAGTTTTCTGCCTAAACTTTCAGCGACTACCTCACCCATGTGCAATGCTGTGCCCGAGGGCGCATCTACTTTATGACGATGATGCGCTTCAATAATTTCCACATCATAATTATCGCCTAGTGTTTTGGCTGCTGTTTGCAAAAGCTTTAAACACAAGTTAATACCAACGCTCATATTAGGCGCAAATACGATAGCGATATCTTTGCTGGCCTCTTGTAACGTTTGTTTTTGTAGATCATCTAGCCCCGTTGTGCCAATCACCATAGATTTTCCATGCTCACGACATACTTCTAATGACAGCATGGTGCTTTCTGGAATAGTAAAATCGATTAACACATTAAAATCTGCATGATGCTTTACCAGATCACTATTAATTATAACTCCAGTACGACCTATTCCTGCTACCTCACCCGCATCGTGCCCAATCGAACTCGCTGACGATAATTCATAGGCTGCGCCTAGCTCCACATTTTCATCATCAGCACAAGCTTGGATGAGTGTCTTTCCCATGCGACCACTCGCACCATTAATCCCTACCTTAACCATTCAAGTTCTTCCTAGTTAATAGTGGCCAAAAAAATTGTAAATATTGCTCCCGCCGGTTTTTTATTCCAGCAAAACTGACATGCAATACTTCTTGTATAGCAAATTTAAATTTGTTACTGCAAAACCAGCATACAGTACTTCCTATACATAAGACAAAGTATGATGTTTACAAGTAGCGGAGTTTATAATAAGGAAATGAGCATCGCAGAAAATATTACAACGCCATATTAGGACAAAAGCTCCACGTTAAATTTGATCAGTTCAATCTGACCAGAATTTAAGATCATCAAAGAAGTTCTTCACATTGTCTGTCCACGTATGAGAACGTGGACTATGTCGATCTCCGCCCTTTTCGACATCTTTTGCAAACTGTTTCAATAGCTCTTTTTGTTGCTTGGTTAAATTGACAGGAGTTTCTACAACTATGGTGCACAACATATCACCAACAGAACTACCACGTACTGGCTTTACTCCCTTACCTCGTAATCGAAATAATCGGCCTGTCTGTGTTTCAGCCGGAATTTTTAATTTCACCTTACCTTTTAGTGTTGGCACTTCTACATCACCACCAAGTGCAGCCATATTGAAACCAATAGGTACTTCGCAATGCAGATTATTATCTTCTCTAGTGAATAATTCGTGTGCTCGCACATATACCTGCACGTAAAGATCTCCTGGAGGGCCATTATTAGCACCTGCTTCTCCTTCACCCGATAAACGAATTCGATCACCAGTATCCACTCCTGCTGGAACTTTAACGGAAAGTTTTTTGCTTGAGCGCGTTAGCCCACTGCCTCGACAATAATCACAAGGAACGCGAATCGTTTTGCCTTTGCCACGACAACGTGGACAAGTTTGTTGAATCGAGAAGAAACCTTGTTGCATACGGACTTGGCCCATACCACCACAAGTTTCACAGGTTTCTATATTGGAACCTGGTGCTGCGCCTGTGCCATCACATTTTTCACAAGCTGTTTGTCTTGGAATCTCAATTGTAGACTCTGTACCAAATACCGCTTCTTCAAGACTAATTTCAAGATCATATTGAAGATCTGCTCCGCGGTACACGCGTTGTGAAGAACGCCGGCCACCACCAAAGATATCTCCAAAAATATCACCAAAGATGTCACCGAAATCTGCACTGCTACCCGCCGCACCTCCTTGCACACCCGCATGACCAAACTGGTCATAGGCTTGCCGCTTTTGGGGATCTCCCAAAACTTCGTAGGCTTCTTTAGCTTCTTTAAACTTTTGCTCAGCCTCATGGTCTCCCGGATTACGATCTGGATGATATTTCATCGCTAAGCGGCGGTAGGTTTTTTTTAAATCACCCTCACTTATCGAACGATCAACACCTAGGACTTCGTAATAATCTCTTTTTTCCATCGTATCCAAATAAATAAAAAGTCCGAGTCGTTTACACGAGCTCGGACTAATTATGATGCATTGCTACTCTAAAAATTCCTAAAGTAGTAGATTTTAATTACATCGGTATTTACATTTACAAAATACACATTACGTGCTCACTATGCATAAAATGCAACCTAGGATTTGTTATCATCTACTTCTTCAAATTCAGCATCGACTACATCATCGTCAGAAGAACCGGAATCACCCGTCGCATCACTAGTTGCTCCCGCAGTTGCACCTGCATCCGATTGTGCATACATGCGTTCTGCGAGTTTACCCGATGCTTGCGCAAGCGCTTGCGTTTTAGTCTCGATAACGTCTTTATCATCTTTATCTAAAACAGACTTGAGATCCTTAATCGCATTCTCAATTTGCATGCGCTCATCTTGTTCAACTTTTGCACCCATCTCTTCAAGCGATTTTTCAGTTGCATGGATCATTTGATCAGCCTGATTACGCACAGTAACGAGCTCAGCAAACTTCTTATCTTCCTCGGCATGTGCTTCTGCATCCTTAACCATCTTATCGACTTCATCATCGGATAAGCCACTGGAGGCTTTGATGACTATTGACTGCTCTTTGCCGGTCGCTTTATCTTTTGCTGAAACATTGAGTATACCGTTGGCATCGATATCAAACGATACTTCAATTTGTGGCACACCACGTGGTGCAGGTGGAATATCACTCAGGTCAAAACGACCTAATGATTTATTTGCAGATGCTTGCTCACGTTCACCTTGTAACACATGTACAGTAACCGCAGTTTGATTATTTTCTGCAGTAGAAAACACTTGCTGCGCATTGGTCGGAATAGTAGTGTTTTTATCAATTAACTTAGTCATTACCCCACCCATGGTTTCAATACCTAGCGATAGTGGTGTGACATCGAGCAATAAGACATCTTTAACATCACCACCTAAAACACCCGCTTGAATCGCTGCACCTACCGCAACGGCTTCGTCTGGATTTACATCTTTGCGTGGTTCCTTGCCAAAAAAGTCTTGCACCACTTGTTGCACTTTAGGCATACGAGTTTGACCACCCACCAAGATTACATTGTTGATATCGGATGCAGACATCCCTGCATCTTGTAATGCTTGTTTACATGGAGCAATCGTGCGTTGCACTAATTCATCTACCAATGCTTCCAATTTGGCACGTGTGAGTTTGATATTGAGATGTTTGGGGCCTGATTGATCTGCCGTTATATAAGGAAGATTCACTTCTGTCTGCTGACCTGAAGACAATTCAATTTTTGCTTTCTCCGCAGCTTCTTTTAATCGTTGTAAAGCAAGTGGATCATTGTGTAGATCGAAACCTTGGTCTTTCCTGAATTCATCTGCAAGGTAATCTATTAAACGCATGTCAAAATCTTCACCACCTAAAAAGGTGTCGCCATTGGTCGACAGCACTTCAAATTGATGCTCACCATCAACTTCAGCAATTTCGATAATTGAGATGTCAAAGGTACCACCACCTAAGTCATATACAGCAATTTTGCTATCACCGCGTTTCTTATCCATTCCATAGGCAAGTGCAGCAGCCGTGGGCTCATTGATAATTCGTTTTACATCGAGACCTGCAATTTTTCCTGCATCTTTGGTCGCTTGGCGCTGTGAATCATTGAAGTATGCCGGCACTGTAATGACAGCTTCCGAGACTTCCTCGCCCAGATACTCTTCGGCGGTTTTTTTCATTTTCATTAACACGCGCGCAGAGATTTCGGGCGGCGCCATTTTTTTGCCATTCACTTCAACCCATGCATCACCGTTGTCGGCCTTAATAATCTTATAAGGCACAAGTTTGATGTCTTTTTGCACCGCTTCTTCATCGAAGCGCCGACCAATCAAGCGTTTGATTGCATATAGGGTATTATTAGGATTAGTAACCGATTGACGTTTAGCGGCTTGACCAACTAAGACTTCACTATCATCGGTAAAAGCGACAATAGATGGAGTCGTGCGGTCCCCCTCACTATTCTCGATAACTTTAGGCGTCGAGCCTTCCATGACCGCCACACAAGAATTGGTGGTGCCTAAATCAATACCAATAATCTTACCCATCGCTTATCTCCAAGAAATTTTCATAAAATTAAGTTGTTAATTTAAAAGCTATTTCATATATATTGGGTCAATTCCCCAGGATTCAAGGCAGTATTGACTAAAAATACAGCATTTTTTCAATAACTATATGCTCAATCCTCACTCGTCCGCGACTTCTTCTGGTGCCTTGGCCACGATGACCATTGCAGGCCTTAGCAACCGGTCATTCAAGATATAACCCTTTTGCATCACGCTGACCACGGTATTGGGTTCATGCTCGTTGCTTTCTTGCATTGTCATGGCTTGATGTAGATTGGGATCAAATGTCTCGCCAATTGGGTTGACTTCCTCAATGGCAAATTTCTCAAGTACAGCATTCATCATTTTGAGTGTTAGTGCAGTACCTTCTTGTAGTTTTGCTACATCTACATCCCCTGCATCAAGCCCTAGCTCTAGACTATCTTTGACTTGTAGTAATTCGCTCGCAAATTTTTCAATCGCGTACTTGTGCGCATTAGATAAATCACGTTCGTTGCGTTTACGCAAATTCTCCATTTCGGCCTGCATACGCAGCGTCTTGTCATGATATTCAGCTACTTTTTGTTGCGCATTTTCAAGTTCTTGTTCTAAAGCCTCAGGCTCAACTTGCTGGTCCATATTATCGTTAGAATATTCGGATGAAGATTCTTCAGATGACGACGGATCATTCACATCTGCTTTTTGAGTAGTTTCAGTCATAACTTTACATATTATCGAAACAACGACATTTTTCTGAGTTCAAATATGTGGATTAAACTTGATTATTCAAGGCTTCGCCAAGTAGCTTAGCAGTTAAATCAACTATAGGGATAACGCGATCATATGACATCCGCGTGGGCCCTACTACCGCGATTACACCAAGAACCTCATCATCTACAGTATAGGGAGAAGAAATAACACTACAATCGTCTAGGACATTGTAACCGGATTCATGACCAATAAAAATTTGTACCCCTTGTGCACAAATACATCGATCTAGCAAACGCAGAAACTCTTGTTTTTGACCAAAAGCTTCGAACAAGCTTCTTAGTTTCTCTATGTCTGATAATTCATCATATTCCATTAAATTGGTTTGACCGACTACTACGAAATCAGATTTGCTGGTTTCCGAATCAGAAAATATTTTTTCTCCCATCTCAACTGCTGAGCGCATGAGATCATTCATATGCTCTCGAACATGGTCTAGCTCATCTAGAATTTTTTGTCTCGCTACAACTAAATCTTGGCCAGCGCATAATTCATTTAAGTAATTCGCGGCTTGTTGTAACTCCGATTCAGAGTATTCTCGATCGGTATGCAAAATACGGTTTTGAACTTCTTGTTGGTTCGTTACTAAAATAGCTAAAACGCGCTGCTCTGAAAGTGGTAAGAATTCAATTTGGCGAAATTCAGTACGTTCATGTTTAGGTATAGTCACCACACCCGCCATGCTAGTTAGGCCCGATAACAGTCCAGAGGCACTCTCAACCAAACTATTCACAGTTTGATCAGGACTTAAGTTTTTTACCACCTCGGAGACTACATCAGTTGTGAGGGGCTGTATCTTAAGCATGGTATCGACGAATAAACGATAGCCCCTAATTGTGGGTACCCGGCCTGCAGAGGTATGCGGCGATTCGACAAAACCAAGTTCCTCCAAATCCGCCATAACATTGCGCACCGTAGCTGGACTAATATCCAGTTCTGAAAGTTTTGCCAGAGTTCGCGAGCCCATTGGTTGACCATCTGAGATATAACTCTCTACCAGCACTTTTAATAAGCACTGTGTACGTTCATTTAGAGAAAAGCCTGAATTTTCAATCGAGACCATATTAAGCTACATCCTAGCAAGGTTTTAGCACTCTATACACTAGAGTGCCAAAAACATAATTGCAATACTACCCAGCCATGTCAAGAAGGTGTGCGACTAGTGTAGGTAGAAGATCCGTGATAGCTTTCAATAAAATCAGATTAAATCTAACCGTGAGCCAGTTTTCCACAATCGGGATTGTTTCCAAACCTGAAGACCAACAAATAGCTAGCACAGTCCAATCACTCTACCAGTATTTATCTGATAGACCTGTTGATATCTACACGGATGCCGTGTCTGCCAAGCTTATTCAAAAATCAGTAGAGTCCAGTAGTTCTGAGGAAATTGCTGCGAATTGTAATCTCGTGATTGTAGTGGGGGGCGACGGCACTCTTCTGCATGCAGCTCATAGCCTGATCCAAAATGATATTCCTATGCTTGGAATCAATTTAGGGCATCTTGGGTTTCTAGCTGAAATTAGTCCAGATGAAATTGAAATTCAGCTCGATCAAATTTTTGCAGGTAATTACATAGTAGAACAACGCTTTGTATTACAAGCCAGCCTACTAAGAAAAGGGAAAATCATAAGTACTGCAAATGCCATCAATGATGTAGTTGTCCATGCTATGCAGATGGTACGCATGATCGAAATTGAAACGCGTGTTAATAAACAACATCTAAATACTCTTCGTGCTGATGGTTATATTGTTGCCACTCCAACCGGATCAACCGCTTATGCCCTTTCAGGTGGAGGTCCAATATTGCATCCCAATATAGGTGCAATTGTGCTGGTGCCTATTTGCCCTCACACACTTAGTAATCGCCCAATTGTGATAGATGCCGACAGCCTGGTTGAAATTCTTCTGCCCAAGCAAAATCGTTACACTGCACTAGCTTCCGTCGACGGACAAATCAACATGGATTTTATGCCAGGAGATACACTAAAAATTGAAAAAGGAAAATGTGCATTACGGTTAATTCAACCCAAAGACTATGATTACTTTGATGTGTTGCGCGAAAAACTACGCTGGAGCACACCACCCAATAGTAAAAGATCCTGAGCGCTACCTATCTTCCAAACGGGAATATGCTTAAATCGATCTACATTAGCAACTTTGCAATCATTGACGAGCTGGAATTGGATTTCTTTGCCGGCATGAGTGTACTCACTGGTGAAACAGGTGCTGGAAAATCGATTATTATTGATGCACTTAACTTAACACTTGGTAATCGAGCAGATCGTTCGGTAGCGCGTGATGCTAATAAAAAAATTGAAGTTGTTGCTACAGTGGACATTAGCAATACAAAACAGGCTATAAGTTGGTTAGAAGAGCGTGACCTTTATATGGGGGATGATTGTGTATTACGTCGTATTATTTCAATAGATGGTAAATCTAAAGCTTATATCAATAACACCCCCTGTTCTGTAACAGTACTGCGCAGCATTAGTGATTTATTTGTAGATGTATATGGTCAACATGAACACCAATCGCTCATGCAAAAAGATAAACAACGCGAATTGTTAGATAGCTTTTCAGGCAATGAAAATAGAATTGAAAAATTAGCAACACTTTTTCGACTTTGGCAAAGTCTAAACAATCAATTACAAATCATCGAAAGCAACCAAAAAAATACGCTTTCACAATTAGAACTATTACGCTATCAAAATCAGGAGCTTGAGCGACTCAGTTTAAATAAAGATGAATACGAAGAACTAAATGATCAACATATACTTTTAAATAACGCAAAAGAATTAAATGAAGGTAGTATGCGTATATCGCAACAACTTGATGGGGAAAATGATGATGCGGTCTACGATCAACTTAATAATATAATCAACGAGCTAGAAAAATTAAGCTCTACTGATCGAGAACTAAATGAACCACTGGATAGTTTACAAAGTATACATATACAAATTAAAGAAGTAGCCAATACATTACGCGATTATTCCGAGCAAATATCCTCTAACCCGCAAGAATTACAACTAGTGGAAGAACGCATCGCTGCAATAGAAGAAATTGCGCGTAAACATAAAGTTAAACCTTCGCAACTGGTTCCACTGCAGGCATCCTTACAAGCAGAGCTTGAAAAACTTGAAGGCAGCCACGAAGATCCGGATAAACTTAAAATATCGATGCAAGAAGCGGAAAATCATTATCGAACTTTAGCTAAAGAAATCAGTTCCGCTAGAAGAAAAGCCGCAAATGAGCTAAATGAAAAAATAACCGACTCTATGCAATCCCTGGGCATGCAAGACGGACGCTTTTATATAGACATACGAGTCAAAAAATCCCTAGAGCTATCTCTACATGGCTTAGACGAGATCCAATTTATGGTCAGCACCAACCCAGGCCAGTCACTTCGATCCCTGAACAAAGTAGCATCAGGCGGTGAACTATCAAGACTAAGTCTTGCCATACAGATGGCCACAGCCAATAACTTAGGTATCCCAACTCTGATCTTTGACGAAGTCGATTCAGGTGTGGGAGGCGCAACGGCCGAGGTAGTTGGCAGACATTTACGAAAACTGGGTAATGATGCGCAGGTGTTTTGTGTAACCCATTTACCCCAAGTAGCTGCACAAGCACACCATCACTATAAAGTTAAAAAGTCTGAACAAGATGGTTCTATAACAACTGAAGTTTCACACCTTACCGAAACGGCTCGAATCGAAGAACTCGCACGTATGCTCGGCGGTATTGAAATGACTCGCAATACTCATGAGCATGCCAAAGAAATGTTGCGCCAAATTAAAAGTTAGCAAATTATGAACAATTTAAGGGCTATTGTATGCACACTGTGCTGTGCTTTCTCTCTACATGGATGCCAAAGTAAATTGTTGACAGTATATAAAATCGATGTACAACAAGGTAATGCTTTAGAAGCAAAATCTGTTGAAAAAATAACATTAGGCATGACCAAAGAACAGGTACGTTTTGTGCTTGGGAACCCTCTAATTGTTGACAGTTTCCACCCAGACCGATGGGATTATATTTACCTTTTTATTCCAGGGTATGGAGAACAACAACGTCGCCAATTAACGTTAATTTTTGATCGTGATGAAGTTATTGATATCTATAAAAAATATATTGTAAGTGATGATGTAATCATTGCTGAAGAAAAAGAAAATAAAGATGGCGATGAGAAACAACACACTTTAGAACAAGTCTCTACAGATGAAAAAGCGGAAAAACAACAGGAAAAGTTAGAACAGCAAGCTAAAGAACTGGAAGAAATGCAAGATATGAATGAAGACCAAAATAACTAGCGACGTATGTATGTAAATAATTACTCCTTTTTATTTGCAATCACCAATAAATTTTCCTTCCCAATTTGTACTTATCTCCATATTTTCACCATTTAGTCTTGTAGAAAGATTCATGCTACCGGTCATTGTCGTTTCTGTAGATTGCATACTACCTTTACTAATTGTTTCTATACCTTCATTTTGACATCTAACTGTCCATTGCATGGATTTAGCATCAACTTTTTTATCTAGGATTTCACACCCTTGGTTATTCTTCATTAATTTCTCTGGTGTTGACATAGATTTAGTAAAGCAGTCTTGTGAAATATGTTCTTGTGTACCACCACCAAAAGGCATTGTTACTATACTCTTCATCTCCCATAAACCGAATTTGATATTCATTCCATCAGCATAAGCAATACATAAGAAACTTAAGGCAAAATTAAAAATTAAAATATGGGTCAAAACATAGTTAGTCAACTTCCTTTAAAAACATTTAACGTAAATATGTTAATCAATACCATACTCAAATATTAATGCATTTCTTGTTTTGCACGTTGACGACGCGCTTGCATTGGATCAAGGTGCAAGGGACGGTAAATTTCTATTCTGTCTTTATTTATTAATACCTGGTCTAACTTTACAATTTTACCAAATATTCCAATGCTGTTTTTAAATAAATCAATTTCAGGGAATTTATCCAAAATACCAGATTGTTGTATAGCTTTCAGTACTTTTGTATGTGACGGTAAGATTAGCGAAATTATTTCTTGCTGATCAGCTTGCGCATAACAAACTATTACTGAAATAGATTTGTTATTTTCCATACAAATCCTCTGCTCTTTGTGCAAAAGCGGAAACTAGCTTATTGGCAACTTGATTAAAAATTGGACCGAGCGTTATTTCATATAGGCGATTAGAAAATGCAAATTCTAAATCTAATTCTACTCGGCACGCAACGTCATCAATATTATGAAATTGCCACCCCCCTGTTAAATGTTTAAATGGCCCTGCTACTAAATGCATGGTAATTTTCTTGTTTTCTATCAGCTCATTGCAAGTTGTAACAGACGCTTTAATACCTCTGCTCGAAAAGTGCATAGTAGCCTGCTTCTCTTTCTCATTTTTATTCTGCACATCGCATTTCACACACCATGGTATAAATTCAGGATACAAGTCCACATCGTTGACTAATTGGTACATCTGCGCCACCGAATAGGGCAACAGTACACTGCGTTGCACATGGGTCATAGAAAAAGTATTAGGTTATTTGAAGCTTTTCTAGAATACCAATCACATGCAAAAAAATCAGAACCACACCTATTGGCGTTATATATCTTGCAAGAAAACGCCATAAACGATACGCACCTTCATATTTAAGATTAAGTTCGTCACGTCGCGAGGATTCGCTCATGAACCATGCGGCAAATATACAAATTAAAATTCCGCCTAACGGTAGCATGATATTTGAAGTTGCGTAATCTAATAAATCAAAAAAAGATTTGCCTTCAAGGAAGGTGTCATTAAACAATTCAATCTTTCTCCAATTATTAAATGAAAATACTGTCCCAAGACCAATCGTCCAAGTTACAGCTCCGCATATTACAGATGACAATAATCGAGAGATCGAAAATTTTTCTATTAGCCACGCTACTGCGGGTTCGATCAAAGAAATCGCAGAAGTCCATGCAGCAAATACTAAAAGGATAAAAAATAAAGTTCCAAATAGTACGCCTCCGGTCATTTGCCCAAAGGCAAGTGGAAGTGTATTAAAAATTAACCCTGGCCCTTGCCCTGCTTCTAAACCAATTGCAAAAACGATTGGAAAAATTGCTAGACCTGCAAATATGGCAACCAAAGTGTCTGCAATCGCCACTTGAAAACTAGTTGTGGAAATGGATGCGTCGCTTGGTAGATAAGAGCCATACATCATAATTGCACCCATGCCTAAGCTTAGACTAAAAAAAGCTTGCCCCATTGCTTTTAATATGGTTTCTGGACTTAGTTTGGAGAAATCAGGAGCAAATAAAAATTTTAATCCGGCATAAAACTCTCCTTTAAAGACTGCATAAACAATCATTACCAGGATTAAGACAAACAAAGCTGGCATTAAAAACCGCACCGCGGTCTCTAAGCCTTTATTTACTCCTCTGACAACGATCAACATCGTCAAAACCATAAATAAAGTATGCCAAAAAAGAAGCCGATTTGGATTCGATATTAAACTATTAAAAACTTCTCCCGCCCCATCACTTGTGACTCCTATGAAAGTACCAGTTCCTGTCTCCACTATATAAGCCAACGCCCATCCGGCAATCACACTGTAATATGAAAGAATTAAAAATCCGGCCAACACTCCCATTAAGCCAAGCAACCCCCAAGAGCCACTTCTATTTTCCTCTTCAGCCAATGCAGTCATCGTATTAATGGGACTACTTCTACCCCTGCGTCCCAATAACACTTCAGACATCATTACGGGTATGCCAAACAAAGCAATGCAAATGAGATACAACAATACAAAGGCACCACCACCATTTTCACCAGCCATGTAGGGAAACTTCCAAATATTTCCTAAGCCGACTGCAGAACCCGCTGCAGCTAATACGAACGCAAATCGCGAAGTCCAATATCCATGAATTGATGTTCTTAAATTAGCCATTAATAGCCTACATTATTCAGTGATCAACAAGCAGGTAAAAAAAATTGTTTAACTTATACTAGGAGTCATCGTAAGCTATTTTCAAATACACCATAATAGAGTAAATGACTAAATCTAAACATAAAACAGATAATTATATTGCGATTAATAAAAGAGCTCGTCATGATTATTTTATTATTGAACAGATAGAGGCTGGACTAATTCTTGAAGGTTGGGAAGTAAAAAGTTTAAGGGCAAAAAGCATACAACTAAAAGAAAGTTATGTCCTTATCAAAGACATGGAAGTATGGCTCTTAGGCGCACATATTAGCCCGTTACCTACAACTTCGACCCACAAATCTGTCGATCCAACGCGAACACGAAAACTGCTATTGCACAAAAATGAATTATCTAAGTTAGTCGGAGCTGTAGAGAGAAAAGGTTTTACCATCGTCCCTTTGTCAATGTACTGGAAGAAAGGCGTTGCCAAAATTGAAATTGGAATTGCCAAAGGCAAACAAAAACAAGACAAACGCGCGAGCATAAAAGAGCGAGATTGGCAACGAGACAAACAAAGAATTCTAAAACACGGAAAATAACGACTGAGCAAGAGCTCTTATCCAAAGTTAAATATCTCAGGTTTACACCTAGCATTGTTGTAGCTGCTAGATTTAGGAGATTGCAATTATTTTATACCACAGTTAAAAATTCCAGATTTTGCCTCTTTTTGTGTTTCAGTAACACACTCGTCATATTAGTCGAATTCTCCAATTACAGTTGAAGTTTTCATATTTGAACTCTCGAAGACCTCACCTACCCATTTACCACTTGCTGCTCCACCATTATCTCCACATCCTGTAATTACTAAAGGTAAGGTGGATAATATGAAAACCATTAGTTTTTTTCTCATGACAGATGTCTCCACAAGGTGGCGGATAATAAAGATGAACGAAATGTAACGAAATTCACGCAGTACGGCAACCACTATGAACATGAAACTCTGCTGATATGCAATACAACCCTATCATTCATTCACAGCCAGAATCACTTTCTTGTTGAATTTTATTCAAAAATGCCTCGTGGGCGCATAATTCATCCTCGTTTGCATAAATTATTTTTAGCGCGGACCTTTGAATCTTTGTATTATCAGCAGACATTTTTTGTTGCGTTGATTTGTCAAAATTTGCCGCTAAACTTAATGTTGTTTGGCCACCTGTCATAGCCAAATAAACATCGGCTAGAATCTCAGCATCGAGTAATGCGCCGTGCAGATCGCGGTGAGAATTATCTATTTCATAACGCTTGCATAAGACATCTAAGCTATTCTTTTGTCCAGGATGCAATTTTCTAGCTAACTCTAAAGAATCAATAACGGTACAACGCTCTCGAATATCAGTAATGCTGTGCTTAGCTAGTGATAATTCGGTATTTATAAATCCGACATCAAAACTAGCATTGTGAATAATAAGCTCTGCACCATCAATAAACTGAATCAAATCATCTGCAATATTTAAAAATTTAGGTTTATTCTTAAGAAATTCCTGTTTGATGCCATGCACCTCTAAGGCACCCTCATCTATTTCACGCTCAGGATTTATAAATTGATGAAATGTTTGATTTGTAGTACGCCGATGCATGATCTCGACACAACCAATTTCGATAATGCGATGACCTTGGGAAACTTCAAGACCAGTGGTTTCTGTATCAAGTACTACTTGGCGCATATTTTAAACACTTAATATTTAAATTTGATTTAATCAAAACAACTTGATAATTGATAATTCTACGCTAACAGATTATCAATCGCTTCATTGGCCAAACGATCCACTCGTTCGTTTTCAGCGTGGCCACTATGGCCTTTTACCCAATTCCAAGTAATATTGTGACCTTCAACTAACTTATCTAATTGACGCCATAAGTCATCGTTCTTTACAGGTTTTTTTGCAGAGGTTTTCCAACCATTTTGTTTCCAATTTGGTAACCAATGTTGAATTCCATCCATTAAATAACGTGAATCGGTAGTGATACGAACACTACAAGGACGTTTTAATTTTTGTAATGCCGACACTGCAGCTTGCAATTCCATGCGATTATTTGTGGTTTCGGCTTCTGCTCCATGTATTAAGGTTTCATTATCTCGATACCGCAAAATTGCTGCCCATCCTCCTGGCCCAGGATTACCACGACAGGCACCATCAGTGTAGATATCGACTTGTTCTGTCATGATTTATCTGTCTTACAGTTGGTTCTGCCACATTTACTGGAAGGATACGACGACGTGGACGCCAGGGTTGAGGACTGGGTGTAAGCGTAAACACACGTTTCTTGGCAACAAATATTTGCACGCCACCTAAGTACCCATCCCATAACGGTCGACCTTATTAAGAAACTCTAGGCGTTGCTGAAGACGCAAATTCTGTAGTGGTGGACGTAAGCCCACATGCTCGGTTACATTTACAGTGAAATCTAATAATGCGAGCCAATCTTTTAATCTTCGTGAAGAATAGAAATGGCCAGTCCATGGAACACGTTTGCTACGTGTCAAAGCAAGCTTACACAAACCCAACAGACTTAGAGGATTAAATGCTATCAGTACAATGTGCCCTTCGGAAACAAGTACCCGGTGTACTTCTCGTAAAACTTGGTGAGGATCACTAGAAAAATCTAAGGTATGTGGTAATACAATTAAGTCCAAAGTATCTTGTGGAAAAGGTAAAGCTAGCGGACTTGCTGCAACGACTCCCTGCTTGGAATTTTCTGTCATGTATATTTTTTGACCAATCGTACTACTGCTCATCAAATCTATATCATTGCAGATTGTCCCTATTTGTAAGGCATAATAACCAAATAGATTCGGTAATAACTGCTCTAATTTATTTCCTAACTCTTTGCTTAGTATTTGTCCAGCAGGACTTGCATACCAATCGCTCAATTGCTGAGCAATCTTTGCAGTATTGAATAGCTGAGATTTTTGCATAGCTTAATTTTACCTTAAAACAATTAGTTGTGATGCAAACATTCGAAAAAGATTCAATACGTAGCATAATTTTTCTATTGCCATTGTATTTTTTATGTTGATCTCCTCAATTTGTATCTTTATTCTTCGCGCACATGAGTGAGAAAGTATCAAGTACAATTTACTCTCTGTTAACAGCCTTGACACTTTTTGTCTTCGGTTGCACCCACTCCCCTACAAATCCCAACAATTCAAGCAATGAAGTTTTGACTGGAATTGCAACAGACGATGCATTTACTCCTGATTTTCTTGTTCCTCCGATAAATGTGCCTGTTGTCGAAAATTCTTCTATTAAATTCACTAATAACGAACAATTCATTTGGCAACATATTGCAAAAAATTTAGCTTTATCTGAATTCTACGAGCACCCCCGTGTTGTGCAACAAAAACAAAAATATCTAAACAATGCTGATTACTTATCTATTGTAACGCGACAAGCAGAACCTTTTATCCATTTTATTTTAAGCGAGATTGAACAGCGTCAGATGCCAGCCGAGCTGGCAATTTTGCCGATTGTAGAGAGCAGTTATTTCCCTAAAGCACGCTCGCGCGCTAAAGCTGTAGGGTTGTGGCAATTCATGTCCTACACTGCAAAGGAATTTGGCTTACAACAGACATATGGTTACGATGGCCGCCATGATGTGTATGCCTCTACCACTGCTGCGCTGGACTATCTTGCCTACCTCTATAATCAATTCGATGCTGATTGGTTACTTGCCTTAGCTGCATACAATGCGGGGCCACAGCGTGTAAAACGAGCGTTAAAAACAAACACTGCAAAAAACAATGAAGAAAATTATTGGGATCTGCAGTTGCCACGAGAAACACGTGATTACATTCCTAAAATATTAGCCTTGAGTGCAATAGTAAGTGACAAGCAATTAAGTAGCACTCTACTTCATCCTATAGCCGATGAACCTCACATAGAAACTATTGAAGTTAATAAGCGCATATCCACTTCAAAACTTATTCAAACATCAGGCATTGATGCAACTGAACTGTGCATGCTAAATCCAGCCCTGCGAAATCTAAATAACCTAATCCCTGAAGGCTATTGCTTATTAGTTCCGAAGCATGACGCTGAGCTATTGTCGATAATCATCGATAATATGCCCGAAGAAACTTTTCCAGGCTGGCAAAAACATATTGTTGCTAAAGGTGAATCCTTGAGCAGTATCGCGAAACGCTATGCCACATCCGTAGCGATGATACGAGAGGCAAATAATCTGAACGGCAATACCATCGTGGCTGGGCACACTCTTCGAGTCCCGCCATTTAAAAATAATAGTAAAAAGATTACTACTCGCCATGCAGTAGCAGAACAAGTATCAGCTTCTAAACCGAGTGATATAGAAGCTCCATATTTCTATGTAATCGCGATGGGAGACAGCTTTTGGAAGATCGCAAATCGCAACAACACTACGGTAGATCGCTTGGCCATAATCAATGGCAGGAACCCAAATCAACCCCTTATCCCTGGAGAATCCATTCTCATTGACTAAGCCAAATTACGCCAGATTTGAAGCTTTGCTCCCATAATCCACTGATTTTTCGACCTACGTCATTTAAATAAGATTATTCGTCGTACCCCGAGCCGCCAATTATGGTGGTAACAGAGGTGTCTGTAGTATGCTCCCAAATCGTATAAGCCCCCAAAGATAGGGGAAATATGAGCCGAATATCATGCTTTTAGAGTTACTGATCAGAAGTCAGTAATGACGCAAAAATTCGCGCCTAGACAGATCATTAGACAACCAATGTACAAATGGATGTACAGACAATGAGTCTTTTCCTAAGCTCTATTGTGCAATATGGTAAGAATGCTGAAAGCGACTATAGTAAATAATAAATGGGTAGTATTTAGCCTATTTTGTCTAATTATAGTTGCTGCGGGCCAGTGGAGCTTGCATCTTTCACCGTGGATTACGATATTGACACTAGTTGCACTAATTGTAGCTTCATGGCTTATTCTACAAGTCGGTGCTGACGAAACTCCAGCACCCTCTCCGACTGCAGCGGATCGTTTCTTATCAAGAAATAATGCACGTAGTGTTGGACTCAAACTACAGGGTCTAGGTCAGCTGAGTCTAGCCTTTGAAAAATTCAAGCAATGCACACACAACCATGATACAGCAAACTTGCTATATAATTTGGCTATAGATTTTCAAATTAAAGGTAATCCAGAAAACGCTAAACGAGTTCTACTTTACATCTCAACATATGAGCCTAATTTCAAAGATGTAAAAGAGCGCTTACAGTCCTTTGAGATCGAACCCAATGTTAATTCTGATCAACAGATTGTATCCAAAGAAGTACCAGTAGAAACTGATATAATTGCGGAATCAATTCAAGAAAAACTTGTAACCACTGTTGAAGACTCAAACTCAACTTCCATCACACTTCAAGATGATCTTTCAAAAGCTGAAGAGGAATTAAGTGATTACCCACAACTTTATGGCAGTCGCTATAAAGCTATTGAACTACTAGGCAAAGGCACTACAGGTGCTGTATTCAAAGGAAAAGATATAGCTGCAGATAGAATGGTTGCAATTAAAGTACTCAACTTAACTGATGAACTAGATGCTAACCAACTAGATGAATACAAATTTCGGTTTCATAGAGAAGTAGACACGGCCGGGAATTTGGATCATCCGAACATCGTTAAAATATTCGATAACGGCGAAACAGATGGATTCGCATACATTGCGATGGAGTACGTGGACGGTATCAACTTACGTAACTTTGCCCGTGCTGATAAACTTTTACACCCTAAAAATCTATTAAAATTAATTGCACAATGTGCGGATGCGTTAGCATATGCACACAAGCAAGATGTGATCCATCGAGACATTAAACCAGCAAATATTTTGTATAACCAAACCGATGATTACGTTAAGCTTACTGATTTTGGGATCGCGAGAATACCTGATTCTACACGCACTCGTGCGGGATCAATATTAGGAACACCTTTATACATGTCTCCTGAACAACTGGCGGGAGAGAGATTAGATGCACGCTCAGACTTATATTCCTTGGGTGTTAGCCTTTATCACTTATTAACAGGCTCACCACCTTTTCGACCCAAAACCATGGCAGAACTGATACGCTCAATCACACATGAACGACATAAAGATATAGTCGAAATCAATCCGAACACTCCATCCTGCATTGCCTGGACCGTAAACAAGTCACTTGAAAAAGATCCTGACAAACGCTTTCAATCTGCAGCAAGTATGGCTAATAAGCTACGCGAATGCCAAATGATGTTAGACGGCTAAATTATTGTAATGAATCTCAAAGGCATTCTAGACATCGCAGGACGCTCAAATACTGGGCTGGTGCGATCAAATAATGAAGACAAAATTGGTGAGGACCAAGAAATCGGCTTAGTTGTATTAGCAGATGGCATGGGAGGTTACAAAGGCGGAGAAGTTGCCAGCCGTTTAGCCGTCAATACAATCTTAGAGGAACTGCGTGCTGAAATTCCTAAACTCTCACCAGGAGAGACTGACGAACAAACTGGTTACACAAAAGAAAGCTTAGCAGCACGCAAATCAGTAGTTAAGGCTAATGAAACGATTTTTTCTGTAAGCAGTACTGAACCACAATATCGTGGCATGGGAACTACTTTGGTGATGGCTATTTTTTATGATAATCAAATTACTATAGCGCATGTTGGTGATTCCAGGATGTATCGCTATAGAGATGGAAATCTTCAACAAGTTACTGTTGACCACACGTTACTACAAGAACTAGTTGATCGCGGTTTTTATACTCAAGAGGAAGCGAATTCTTCGCTAAATAAAAATTTGGTTACACGTGCTCTTGGCATTGAAGGTAGCATAGCAGTTGATATCAAAGAAGATTTAGCAATGCCGGGAGATATTTATCTTCTTTGTTCCGATGGTCTGACAGATATGGTCGATGATCAGGAAATTTATGCAACAGTAACAGCATTTAAGGATAATCTTGATCAATTGGCGGATAGATTGATCACCATTGCCAATGAAAATGGGGGCCGAGATAACGTTTCGGTTCTATTGGCAAAACCCAACAAAGAGTTTCCCGGAAAGAAAGCTTGGAAAAATAAATTCAGTAAATTTCTACCAAAGTAGAACACTGACATGCCTAAATTAATCTTAACTGTCGATGATAAAGTCATAGACGAATACACAATTGATAAAGATACAATCACTATCGGTCGGCGCACTGATAATGATATTTGTTTAGACAATCTTGCCATCAGTGGCTATCACTCACAAATCACAACTGTACTCAATGATTCATTTTTAGAAGACCTAAATAGCACTAATGGCACTTTTGTGAATTCTAAAATTGTTAAAAAACACGCCCTCAAAGATGGTGATATCATCGATATTGGCAATCACCGTATTAAATACATCAATCATTTAGCCACCAGCTCTGCGAATAGTGAATTTGAAAAGACGGTGGTAATGACACCAACTTCTAGCGAAAAAAATATTGATGACTCAATCAAAAGTGTAGTTGATGAAATTTATGCCTTGGCCAATGCTGAAAGACACTCGAGTGATAATTCTAACGATGAAAATAAAGATTTTAGTGAGAATACAATAGATTTAAATAACTTAGACGAAAATATCAGCACTGATAATAATAAAGAGGCAACTGATCCCATCGAAGAAGTAGATGAAGACATAGAACAACATCCAGAAGAGTCATCTCAACAATATGATTGTCCCACTCAGTTAATCTCTAGTGCAAACAAACTTGGACGTATTCAAATTCTAAGTGGCAGTAACAGCGGTAAGGAATTAGTACTAGATAAATCTCTAACCACGGTTGGAAAACCTAACGTTGCCGTAGTTGGCATTACAAAACGAAGTAGCGGTTACTTCATCATACATATAGACGGCAGCGAAGACACCGCTTCTAAATTAAATGGCGAAGTCATTGAAGGTAAAGCGCAACCTTTAGAAGACCATGACATTATCGATGTCGCGGGTATCAAATTAGAATTTTTCGTCGAATAAAATCTATTATGCTGCCCGTGTCGGTGGCACCAACTTCGGAACGGCGCTCAACAATTTTTTTGTATATTCGTGATTTGGATGAGTTAGAACCTGTTCAACTTCACCTTGCTCAACAATCTTACCCTGATACATCACCGCTACTCGATCTGCAAAATAAGCCACCACTGACATATTATGAGTTATAAACAAATAACTAATCCCATATTGGGCTTGTAAATTATTTAACAAATCGAGAATTTGTGCCTGCACTGAAACATCTAAGGCACTGGTTGGTTCATCACAGATTATAATCTTTGGATTTACTGCCAATGCTCTGGCAATGCAAATGCGTTGACGCTGACCACCAGAAAATTCATGCGGATAATAAAGATGTGCGTATTCGTCTAAACCTACTTGCTTAAGTAATTCCAGAACACGTGCCTTACGTGCATTAGCATCAGGAATGACATTGAGTGTTTTCATTCCTTCTTCAATTATATCGCCTACTAACATGCGTGGATTCATGGATGAGTACGGGTCTTGAAAGACTATTTGTAAATTTGTGCGCTGTTCAAGTAACTGCTTATAGTCGATCTTGTGAATTGGCAAGCCTAAGTATGTGACTTCACCAGATGTTGGTTGCACTAATCGTAAAATTCCCTTGCCAACCGTTGTCTTACCACTGCCCGACTCTCCTACTAGTGCAACGGTTTTACCTGGAGGTATTTCAAGCGAAACTCCATCTACCGCTTTTACATACCCTACTGTGCGTTTGAATATCCCCTTGCGAATTGGAAAATGCACTTTTAGTTCATTTACATGCAAGGTGTGATTATCTTTAAAACTTTTAGCGGCAGGTTTATGTATTTTTTGATTACTCGCAAGTAAGAGATGGCCACGTTTCTCCATGGCTGGCAAAGCCGCAAACAGATCCCAACTGTATTGATGTTGTGGCGAAGAAAAGAATACCTCATTACTGGATTGCTCAACAATTTCACCCTCTTTCATAACCGCCACATGATCGGCAACTTGTTTCACTACAGCTAGATCATGCGTAATAAAGACAATCGCCATTTTAAATTGCTGTTGCAGATCATTAATCAAATCCAATACCTGTGCCTGTATCGTCACATCGAGCGCAGTAGTGGGTTCATCTGCAATTAACAATTTAGGCTCACAAGCTAAGGCAATGGCAATCATCACACGTTGTTTCATACCCCCCGATAATTCATGCGCATAGGTATCAATGGTGTAAGAAGGCTTAGGAATCTTTACCGCATCCAATAATTCTAAGGCGCGTTGACGAGCCTGCGCCTTCGTCATTTTTTGATGACGCACCAACACTTCAGAAATCTGTCGTCCTACTTTTACGACAGGATTAAGTGAGGTCATTGGTTCTTGAAAGATCATTGAAATACCACTTCCACGAATGTCGCGCATGTTGCGTTCTGGCAAGGCCAGCAAATCAGTACCATCAAAATTTACTGTGCCTGAAGTCACTTTCGCTGCCACGGGCAAAAGTCGAATAATAGATAATGCAGTAACCGATTTACCACTCCCCGATTCACCCACCAAAGCAAATGTCTCACCTGTGTTAACTTGAAAGCTAACATCATTCACCGCAGTGATCGTGCGGCTACTGGTTTCGAATATTGTCGTTAGATTATCTACGTGCAGTAATAGATCAGACATGATTTATTGTTTTGCTAATCGTGGGTCTAGTGCATCTCGGACCACATCAGCAAATAGATTTGCAAATAGCACAAGTGTAAACATAAAAAATAAGGAAGCGGCTAATGACCACCACACGATAGGCTCACGTGCCATTTCTAGACGTGCGCTATTAATCATATTGCCCCAACTATTCATTGTAGGATCTACACCAATATTAATATACGACAACACAGCTTCTGCTAATACTAACCCGCTAAAATCTAGCACTAATGTGATCAAAACAATATGCATTACATTCGGTAGAATATGCCTGAATATAGTTTGGGTTGAACCAACACCAAACGCAGAGGCTGCTTGAACAAAGTCAACCTCACGTAGCTTTAATGTTTCCGCCCGTAATAAGCGACATAATCCTGTCCAGCTAGTTAAACCTAGAATTAAACACAGAAATAACAATCTCAAATCTGCGCGTTGAGTCAGACTAGCAAACTCTTCAGCATGTTTACTCATATACACATTCAATATGAGTACTGCGGCAGCGATTAACAATACACCCGGAATAGAATTGAGCGTGGTATAAAGATACTGAATGACATCATCGATCCAGCCACGAAAGTAACCGGCCATAATACCCAGCGTGATCGCAAACGGCAGCATCAGTAGTGTTGTCAAAGTTCCAATAACTACACCGGTGCGAATACTCTTGAGGGCTTGATACAAAACATCTTCACCAACTTTATCCGTACCGAGTACGTGATACTTTGTTGCCCATTCCGCTCCAACAACTAGCACTAACAAAACTATCGCTAAAGTAATTACTGCTGTTATCCATGGGATTTCTGATTCGCCACTAAACATACTTCTAACTGTTTTACCAAATGAATTTTCTGCTTTTGTGGATACATAGAAACACAACAACGCAACTAGCACACTCCAAACAAGAAATGTCTTGATTACGCCGATTAAGGCTAGTTTGAATATGTCTGCAGTTTTTTGATTTTCAGGATCATCAAGATGCACCGCACCCCAAGATAAACGTGGATATACACGTTGCTTCGTACCATCGGGTAATTGTATGGTTTCCTTAGCATATAAATGCGCAGCAAAGGGGGCCGAATAAGTTTTTTCAGTACTCATTCGTAAATTGGAAAGCATCTGGTCAAGCACGCTTAGCACTTCGCCACTGTACTGCACATCACCAGAATTATTGGATTGATTTACTAATACTGGATGAAAATGCATGGAGTCTAGTAACGCAATACCGATATAAACAGATAAGATAATTATTGAAATGACACCAGCTTTTTTGCGTACCACTTGTCGCCATGGTTTGCGTAGATGTGGTTTTCGCATTGCGTATACAAAAAATAAAACAATACACAATACCAAACCAAAAATCAGAATATCTGTAAGTAAAAAGACTAGGTTACCAAACATTGTGATTAGCTCAACCTAACTCTGGGATCGACTATGGTATAAGAAATATCAGTTAACAATAATCCAACGATATATAAAAACGCTCCGAGAAATACCATAGAACGCACAATTGAAAAATCCTGACTATTGATTGCATCGATGGTATAGCTACCTAAGCCTGGTATTCCAAAAAAAGACTCCGTAATCAAGCTGCCCATGAACAGCAACGGCAGAATCACCACTACACCAGTAAGAATGGGAATTAACGCATTACGCAGTACATGACGGAATAACACCATTTGTTCAGAGATTCCCTTAGCACGTGCAGTACGCACATAGTCCTTGTTAATTTCTTCAAGAAATATGGTTCGATACCATCGTGTGCTCGACCCTATGCCACCAATGATGCCAATCATTACCGGTAATATTAAAAATTTTATTCCAAAAATACTGCTTTCAAATCCAGAGATGGGGACGACTCGCAAAATTTTCCCCATGATGAATTGACCGCCAATGATATAAAACAAGCTAGAGACAGACATTAACGCTACACAAACAATAACCGCCCAATAGTCAATATACGTCGCACGAAAAAATGCGATGAGTAATGCAAAAGTAATAGTTACAAGCAATCCAATAATCAATTGTGGCACAGCGATGGCTAAACTTGGCCACATACGCTGACTAATATCAAAACCAATATCTCGCCCACTATCAGAACGGCCAAAATCAAACATAAATAAGCGAACTGATTTTGTATAAAATATAGTTTTAGACAGTTTTTTTACACCATTAGCTTTTGCGTTGTAAAACAATGGGTAGTGATAGCCACGTTCACTTTTCCAATCTTCAATTTGTTGTTCGGTTACATGCTTTTGTCCTAAAAACATCCGCGCCATATCATCCGGTGAATTGACTACAAAAAATAGCAAGAAGGTAATAATGTTGACTCCAATAAGTATTGGAATCGCGTACAAGGCACGTCGTATTATGTATGCAATCACTTCACTGTGCTCCGTTCACGCCGATAAAACCCAATCACTGCTGGGATAAATGAGATTAGTAAAAACAAAAATAGAATAATCAGCGGCCAATAATTAGGCTGATTCCATTCAGCACGCTTTGCATTTCTGAGGTCACCGTCGACGCGCAAATACTTTAGTGTATTGTTAGCCATTAAATTAGGTTTTACATTTTGGTACCAGATATGAAATAAAGAAAATGCCTTAGGATGAAACCCCCATAGCCAAGGCGCGTCATGCTGCAGAATTTTTGTCATTTGTTGAATAATTTGTAACCGTTCAGGACCGTTTTTGATATTTTTCATTTTTTCAAATAGACGATCAAACTCCGGATTTTCATAGTTAGCGGCATTTTCTCCAGCATGTTTTACTTTCGCATTCGGCCCATACAACAGAAAAAAGAAATTTTCTGGATCCGGGTAATCCGCATTCCACCCCCATTGAAAAATTTGACTGGTACCATTACGCATTTTTCCCTGAAAACGATTGTAATCCGTAGCGCGAATCACCAACTGAATACCAAGCTTTTGATATTGTTTACGCATCCAATTGAGTTGCGCCTTGGCATCCGGTCCCGCTGCCGGCGTATCAAAATATAAAGTAAGATGTTTACCAGTTTCGGCATCAATACCATCAACATAACCGGCTTTTGCCATGATCTCTTTGGCCTGAGCGATGCTTTTTCTTTTTGGTTCGCCATTTTCCCAGTTATAGACATAAGGATTGACTCCAGCTTCACCTTCTATATTTCCAAAAATTCCAGGCGGTATTGGACCTTGTGCAGGAACACCACGTCCGTTTGCAAAGATGGAAATATACTCTTCGTAATCAACTGCTATAGAAATTGCTTGGCGTAACAAACGAGCGCGCTCTGAATCTCCACCTACTACAGCATCGGTCATATTAAAACCCATATAGAAAATAGAAGTCGTCACAGCTGTCTCTAATTGAATCCCTTTCGCTTGCATCAATCCCGTTAACTGTAGATCCCCTTGAGAACCAAACTGAATAGCTTGATCAAAACTATCCGAAGTTATACCCGACGCGTCGTAATAACCTTGTAAAAATTTATTCCAATATGGGATGTTTTCTTTCTCTAAGCTATAAACCGCTTTATGCACAAGTGGCAATTCTTTATTGGCGTCTACTAATAAACCATTTTCTTGATCCTCTGGCTCACCTTGTGATGGATAACGTTCACCATGAAAATTAGGATTTACTTCCATAACCATACGTAGATTCGGATTATTCTCGGTTAACATAAAGGCCCCTGTGCCAACGGGGTACCAGTTCAGTGAAATATTGCGCTCTTCCATGCCTGGTTGACTATAAAACTTCTCTGCCTCCCATGGCATGGGGGAAAAAAATGGCATTGCAAGCCAATACACCAATTGCGGATACTTCCCTTTAATGCGAATTCGATAAGTGTAACGATCGACTTCGGTGATACCTTCAAAATTCAAACTTCGCAGATCATGCCAAAAATTTTTTTTATCTTTGTATTTTTCACCTACTTGTTTTCTAAATTCATCAAACCCAACAATATATTCCCGCATGACACCGGCAATCGGTGAATGTAAAAATGGACTAGCAATCCTCTTAATTTGATAAACATAGTCAGCTGCCGTAAGTTCACGTGAACCTGTTGCAGTGAAATCACTTAAGGTATGAATATTTTCTAAATCCGCATATTTTAAATCCAAATACAATGGCGTATCCCGATCATCCATTGCAAAAGCTGCATGTGGTTGAAAGTAAATTCCTTGTTGAATTGAAATGATATATTCCGAAAACGCAATTTCAGAAGTTTGATCTTCGGATACTTCTTCACCACTACTATTTAAATATCGCACTTGTGGCAATTCTGACGCAATTAAAGGGACTAACTTATATGGGCGTAACAGATAATGATATTGCAATGGAGGTTCATAAATCTGTGCAATAAATTGATACTCATTGGCACTATAGGAGCTAACCGGATCCAAACGTTTAGGACGTTCGCTAAACGATGAATAAATTACATCCGCTGTATCAGATTCACTTGGATAGGGGCTGTTCCAAACCCCTTCACTGCATGCGTTGAGTATGCAACTTAGTGTGATGAAGAAGAGAATTGCGGAACGGCTGTTCACGTGGCGAGTTTATGATAATCTAATAATGATTAATGATTCTTCCCTGTGCTGCAATTATAGACTGTTTAACAACAAAAATAATTCAATCTAGCCTTTCAATGAGTATATCTTTTAACCTCTAACGGAAATTATCATGGGATTTTTAGCTGGAAAACGCGCCTTGATTGTAGGTATTGCAAGCAACCGCTCGATCGCGTGGGGCATCGCCGAAGCCATGAAACGCGAAGGTGCTGAGCTTGCGTTTACCTATCAAAATGACAAACTCAAATCCCGTGTAGAAAAATTTGCAGAGCAATGTGGAGCTAAAATTACCTTGCCTTGCGACTTAGAAAGCGATAGCGAAATCACACAGCTTTTTATCGAACTGAATAACTCCTGGGATAGTTTAGAAATCCTGGTGCATTCGGCAGCCTTTGCACCCAAAGAAGAACTAGCCGGTGATTTTGTAGAGATGACGACTCGAGAAGGCTCAAAAATTGCGCACGACATCAGCAGCTACAGCCTGACTGCATTAGGCAAAGCAGCACGCCCGATGATGAAAGGCCGCAATGGCGCTATTGTTTCCCTCACTTATATGGGCTCAGTCCGTGCTATGCCCAACTACAACGTCATGGGCCTCGCCAAAGCAAGCCTGGAGGCCAATATCCGCTATATGGCGTATGCACTGGGCCCTGACGGAATCCGCGTCAATGGCATCTCAGCCGGCCCTATCCGCACCCTCGCTGCTGCTGGCATTGCTGATTTTCGTAAAATGCTCGACCACGTCGAGCAAAACGCCCCACTGCGCAAAAACGTCACAATCGAAGAAGTCGGCAACACTGCGGCTTTTTTGTGCTCTGATTTAGCCAGTGGAATCACTGGTGAGATTACCTACGTTGATGCAGGGTTTAATATTGTTGGTATGTCGGGGTATAACTAATTTTGTCTGTAGATTTTTTTCTTCTTAAAGAATACTTAAGTTTGCTTCGCAAGATTTGAACTTATAGAGCATTAATTAATATTTTTCAAATTAACTTATTCGTTTTCTTTGCTTGTCCAAAGAAAATGAACAAACTAATTTGATGGAAGTATTTTTATGAACAAAACGTTCACTTCTTGCCATTAATCAAGATCGGTTCCCCTTAAACTCAAGCTTGTCACCTAAGCTTGTAATATGCCAACTTCTCCTTCCGTCCTTCCAATTATCACTGCTCCACATGAATCACTAAACACATTCACAGCTGTTCGACACATATCGAGCACACGATCGACTGCTAAAATTAAGCCAATACCTTCTGCTGGCAAGCCTATCGCTGCCAAAATAATGGCAATAGCAACTAAACTTGCAGATGGAATCCCTGCTACACCAATCGATGTCATCAGTGCCAAAACAACAATGGAAAATTGTGTCGCAAAAGTTAAATCCAAACCATAGGCTTGTGCAATAAAAATGGCTGCAACACATTCATACAAAGCAGTGCCATCCATGTTTACAGTTGCACCCAGTGGTAAGACAAAACTGGTAACACGATTAGAAACCCCGGCACGGTCTTCTACACAATCAATAGTGACTGGTAAGGTTGCCGATGAAGATGCGGTAGAAAATGCTGTAAGTAATGCGGGCGCCATGGCTTGATAATGTTTAATAGGGCTTACACCACCCACATATCGCAGCAACATTGGCATAACGATGACAATGTGAATGAGCAAGGCAATGATCACCGTAAAGAAAAAAGTCAGTAACGGTTTAAATGCTTCAAAGCCTGAAATAGTGACGACTTTAGCGACCAATGCAAACACACCAATGGGTGCAAATTTCATTACTAGGTCAGTAATGAGCATCATGACATCAAACACACCTTGCCAGAATGTTTGTAGTACTTTCTGAGTGTCCAATTTTATTTTGGTTATAAAAAAACCAAACAACAAACTAAAAAAAATCAGCCCTAGCATTTGGCCATCTGCTGCAGCCTTCACGATGTTAGTTGGAATCATACGTAAAAATATACCCACCATATCCGAGGCAGATTTGCCTTCTACTTTTCCCATGACATCGCTGATGTCCGCACTTAAACCTAAAATTTCTTTTGCAGGAGTGCCATCGACGATACCCGGCTGAATAATATTAACTACAGTAATACCAATAAGAATCGCAAATGTACTAGTGACGACATAATAAACGAGTGTTTTGGTGCCTAGACGACCAAATGCATCACTGGAACCAAGATTGCTTACACCCATAATGATGGATGACACAATCAACGGCACGATGATCATCTTTAGAGCATTTAAGAAAAGTTGTCCAGCAAAATCGAAAATGGAAACGAGCGAAACACCAAAGATGCTGGTCTCAGGGCTGACTAACCAACCGACCAATACTGCAAGCAGCAGTGCAATGAGGATTTGCCAATGAAGCTTAAGCTGCATGGGCTGGGACTATACTAAAAAATGGATAATTAGGTAATTACTATAGCACTATAAATTATCTTCAAATACTTCCACGTCTGCATCATTTTTAATGGCTTCAAGGATCGCATTAAATTCTCTACGACCATAATTGACACGTTGCGATAACTGCAAAACTTTTTCGTCATCAACTTGGTCTGTGCCATCCACAACATTGTTTAATTCTACTAATGCAAATGTTCCATCAGCTAATGCGATACCGTTAACAGTAGGTTTATCAGATATCGGACGTGACATATTAAAAACATGACTAGTGATAGTTTTTGGCACCCGATTATCATCGTGTTGTAATGCGCCATGACTGATTAACTCAAGCGAATTTTGTGCAGATAGGCTTTCTAAAGAACTGCCCGTTTGCATTTGCGCCAAAATTTCTTGGCCTTTTGAAGTAGCTAGTTTGGATGCCTTGCGTACAGCTATAACCTTACTTATTTCCTCACTTACTAAAGCCAAAGGTCTTTGCTCGGATTTTTTATGTTCAAGTAAACGAAATGCTATGACATGACCATCTGCAACTTCGATCAATTCACTATTTAAACCTTCATTTAAAATGTCATCCGAAAATGCAAGCGATTGTATTTTAGGATAAGCTAATATTTCTGCATTGCTATTTGCTACGAGAAAATTTGTCTCTTTTATTTCTAAGTTAAAGCTTTCTGAGGCTTCATGTAAATCATCGGGTTGTTCAACGACTAAATTTGCGAGTTCTTCTGCAATTTCAATGAAGCGCTCTTGGACTAATTGACCTTTACGTTCATTAATGATCTGCTCTCGCACATTCTCAAATGGCTCTTGCTCAGCAACTTGTATCTCCTCTAACCCTAGTATTTGTATTCCTTGCTCGGTACGAATAGGTTTGCTGTACTCGCCCACCTTCAGAGAAAATAGAGCATCTTCAAGCTCTTGACTAGTAAAGTCGCCAGGTGCAATAAAGCCGATCTCCCCGCCTTTCTCAGCGGACAAACTATCCTCAGAATGTTGTTTGGCTAACTCTGCAAATGACGCACCTTCTTTGAGTTGCTGGATATAACCATTTGCCTTGTCCAAGGCTTCATCCAATTCAATGGCATCCGCTGCAACTTCATTAGGTACTTTGAGTAAAATATGACGCGCCTTGCGTAATTCATCGGTCACATAGCGCTCTGGTTGTGAATCGTAGATGGCACGTGCATCATCAGCACTAACACTGATCTGATCGGCTAATTCTTCTTCCTTTAGCTCTATGTAAGCAAGTTTTACTTGTTCAGGAGTTTGATACAGTTGTTGATTTTCTTTGTAATAATTGCCGATCTCATCTGAAGAAACTGTCACTGCATTAGGATCTACTTTGACTATTGCATATTTAAAGTCACGTGCTTGTTCAATTAGCTTCTGGAAGCGCTGTAAATCGTTTTTGGGCAGAAACGATGATGCCGCTAATGAAGTTTCGAGTTGCCTTAATTTATCTTGCTCACGTAACTCTCTTTCGAATTGAGCTTTGTTATAGCGTTGAACTTGCAAAAGACGTTCATACAATTCTGGATCAAACTTTCCATCTTTTTGAAATTGAGGAATTTGTTGAATTCTTTTTACCAAACTGGCATCGCTAATGCGAAAACCTGCATTAGTCGCTTCTTGGCGCAATAATTCAGTATTCACCATGTCATCAATTACTAGCTTCTTGATAACGCTCTCATCTGGATAAAGCTGCTGATAGTTATTTCCTAAATTGTCTTGCAGTCTTTGTTTATATTGTTGATATTGTTGATTGAATTCTGGGAGTGAAATTTCGCTGCCATTGATATTTGCAACCGGTGCCGCCCCACCACCGCCAAAGTATTCTTGGATACCCCATAACGCAAAAGATATTACCAACAAACCGATAATTATGTAGGCTACAAAACTGCTGGCTCTATCCCGGATTTCAATTAGCATGAATTTTTTAATTCCTACGAAATGATTCAGTCACAAATTTCAATAAGCAGTGTTATTTAATTACCCAGAAGGTGGTTCTATAACTAATTTTAGTGATCATAAATTTTTTAATTCGCAAAATTGCCCTAACTCTGATTTCAGTTAGCAAGATTATTTATTGCTGTGTGAAAATGAGTTCTACCTTGAAGCTCATATTTTGTGATTATTCTGAAAATTTATTCGCTATACAATTTAGTAGATGGTATGTATTTACGCTCGCACTTCAAATTTTATTGGGAATAAATGGCGGAGTGGACGGGATTCGAACCCGCGACCCCCGGCGTGACAGGCCGGTATTCTAACCAGCTGAACTACCACTCCGTCATACTTGGTGGGTGCTGAGGGATTCGAACCCCCGACATCCGCCTTGTAAGGGCGACGCTCTACCAGCTGAGCTAAGCACCCCAAAAGGCGCGCTAGTTTACGGCATCCTTTAGACCTTTGCCAGCCTTGAAGCTCGGCACTTTTGAAGCTGCAATTTGTATTGTTTCCCCTGTGCGTGGGTTGCGGCCCGCGCGTGCATTACGCTGCTTTACTTGAAATGTTCCGAATCCGACTAGTGAGACGGTATCACCACGACACAATGTTGCTGTAATTGAATCAATTACAGCATCTACTGCGCGCGCGCCATCTGCTTTGGAAAGATTTGCCGTATTAGCCACAGCCTCAGCAAGTTCACTTTTATTCATTGAGCCAAACTCCCCTAATAGTTGATATGCAATCCACATGATTGCAGGTTAAATTTAAGAGACGATATCAGTTCCCAAATCTTAGTTTCACTACACGATACAAGCAGAGAGATAATTGTTGATCGTCAATATTTAATAATCGCGTAGTTAATAGATCATTGAACTCAGCTGTTATACCAAGCGTATTCGAAGCAAGTCAACAAACTATGGGCATTTAATGCGCTTGTACTGGCTTATCTTTTTGAGGGAGTTTTTTACGCTTGGCTTGAATTGTATCTACTACTTCAGAATCCGTAAGAGGTTCAGGCATCTTCACCAAAGCTACTTGAAGTACTTCATCAATCCACTGTACAGGAATGATTTCAAGCTTTTGCTTGATATTCTTAGGAATCTCGCTTAAATCTTTTTCGTTCTCTTTAGGGATCAATACCGTCTTTATTTCACCTCGATGTGCTGCCAAAAGTTTCTCTTTTAAGCCGCCAATAGGCAATACTTCACCTCTCAACGTAATTTCTCCGGTCATCGCAACATCCGCTCGCACCGGTATTTTGGTGAGAGCAGAGACAATGGCCGTGGTCATTGCAATGCCTGCACTGGGGCCGTCTTTTTTGACTGCACCTTCAGGCACATGAATATGAATATCTGATTTTTCATAAAAATCTGCTTCGATGCCTAATACCGCTGCACGACTACGTACAACAGTATGTGCAACTTGAATAGACTCTTGCATAACATCTTCTAATTGGCCGGTGCGACTGGTTTTACCTTTGCCAGGAACCACCACCGCTTCAATGGTGAGAAGCTCACCACCAACTTCAGTCCAAGCCAAACCAGTGACTTGCCCGATTTGGTCATTTTCTTCAGCTAATCCATAACGGAAGCGTTTGACACCAAGATATTGATGTAGTGTTCGCGGAGTAATTGAAATTTTCTGTTTTCCTTCACTTAGGATGAGTGACTTCACTACTTTACGACAAATTTTTGAAATTTCTCTCTCTAAATTACGCACGCCTGCCTCACGCGTATAGAAACGTATAATGTCACGTATTGCGGTATCACTAACATGAATTTCCTTTTCTTTTAAGCCATTTGCTTTAAGCTGTTTTGGTACAAGATAGCGTATTGCAATATTTTTCTTTTCGTCTTCGGTATAACCCGGCAAACGAATAACCTCCATACGATCTAATAAAGGTCCAGGAATATTTAAGCTATTTGCCGTTGCTACAAACATCACATCAGACAAGTCAAAGTCGACTTCGAGATAGTGATCTCCAAATGTGTGATTTTGCTCTGGATCGAGAACTTCCAGCATTGCTGAAGCTGGATCACCGCGAAAATCCATCGCCATTTTGTCTATTTCATCAAATAAGAATAACGGATTGCGTACAGCCACTTTTGATAAGTTCTGAATAATCTTGCCAGGTAAAGAGCCAATATAAGTACGTCGATGACCTCTAATTTCGGCTTCGTCACGCACACCGCCTAATGACATACGTGTAAATTTTCTACTTGTGGCATGTGCAATTGATTTTCCAATTGAGGTTTTACCCACACCCGGAGGACCCACTAAACATAAGATCGGTCCCTTAGATTTTTGCACTCGTTGTTGTACAGCAAGATACTCAATGATGCGCTCTTTTACTTTCTCTAAGCCATAATGATCTTCTTCTAAGATTTTTTCAGCAACAGCTAAGTCTTTACGAACTTTTGATTTCTTCTTCCAAGGAACACCTACTAACCAATCGATGTAATTACGCACAACAGTGGCTTCTGCAGACATCGGCGACATCATTTTGAGCTTATTGAGCTCAGCAGTTGCTTTCTTTTTAGCCTCTTTGGACATACCAATTTTTTCAATTTTTTCAGCCAGCTCATCTATTTCA
>CAJHZF010000006.1_pt1 | contig 56349 bp, 61 predicted proteins | sample 9198891 | NCBI WGS metagenome assembly CAJHZF01 (sample SAMEA7708349, study PRJEB35096) | sediment metagenome | biome: marine neritic benthic zone biome [ENVO:01000025]; feature: sediment [ENVO:00002007]; material: shallow marine sediment [ENVO:03000034] sea grass bed [ENVO_01000059] ...
CCCGAACAGGCCGTCGAGGGGTCATTGCATTTAATGGTGGTTACCACGGACGAACCAATATGACCATGGCATTGACTGGTAAGATCACGCCGTATAAAAACTTTTTTGGCCCCTTCCCGGGAGAAATTTTCCATCTCCCTTTCCCTATGAATTTACATAACGTAAATACAGATGATTCTTTGGCTGCACTAGAGAATTTATTTAAGATTGATATTTCACCAAGCGACGTTGCTGCAATTATTATTGAACCTGTACAAGGTGAGGGTGGATTTTATCCAGCACCGATAGGACTGCTTCAGGAATTGAGAGAAATTTGTGACAAACATGGCATCGTCTTTATAGCTGATGAAATTCAGACTGGGTTTGGTCGTACTGGAAAAATGTTCTGTGCAGAACACGCCAACGTAGAGCCTGATTTGATGGCCATGGCTAAAGGCATTGCAGGTGGTTTTCCTCTAGCTGCTGTAATAGGGAAAGCCGAAATTATGGACGCTCCTCTTCCTGGTGGCCTGGGCGGCACCTATGGTGGTTCACCGGTGGGTTGCACCGCTGCTTTGGCGGTGCTTGAGGTTATTGAGCAGGAGTCGCTGATCCAGTGTGCAAATCAAATTGGCAAGTTGTTTGCCGAACGCCTAGGTAAACTTCAACAAAAGTATCCGCAGTTAATAGCCGAAGTGCGCCAGTTAGGTGCCATGATTGCGATCGAGTTCGTGAAAAACAAGGATCCACGACAGCCACATACCGAGCTCACGTGATCGATTGTTGCCAAAGCTGCGAAGCACGGAATAATCCTGCTTGCCTGCGGATTTTACGGCAATGTTATTCGTTTTCTACCGCCACTTACCATGGAGCTGGAATTGGTGAATGAGGGACTTGATCGCTTTGAGGATATTCTGAGTGAAATAGTAGATCAGTAACCGCCGACAAAATAATGAAAATTTATGATTGGACTGGTGGATTATAGATTTATCTGAAAAGTAGAATCTTCAAAATTCATAATCAACTAATTTCATTTCTCCATTTTCTAAACTCGCTTCGCATAACTCATCTATAGTTTGTTCTTCTTCGGGATGCACCACCTCTCCCGCAAGTTCAGCCAACGGTTTCAATACAAAGTTGTAGCGCAAAATATCGGGGTGTGGGATATTTATGCCATCCATTTGCATGACGAGATCACCATATAACAACTGATCTAAATCAAGCGTACGCGATTCAAACTGTTCTTTACCAAGGATGCGACCATGATCGACTTCAATTTGTTTGAGGATTTGACCGATTTCACTTGGAGTATGCTCTGTATCAAAACCTACGACTAGATTATGAAAGTCATCACCCTTAAAGCCTTCAGCTATGGTCTGATACACGTTGGAAATATCCAATGGACCAAAATGCCCTTGCAGGGCTTTTACTGCGGAGAGTATGTTTTTCTCTTTGTCGATATTACTGCCGATGCTGACATAGACGCGAGCCATCAGTTGCTGCGATTCCCACGCTCTATGGTAATACCGACATCACGCGAGCTACGCACTGCGCCCGGTTTGCTGATGGTGACGCGTACCCAGTGGATGTGAAATTCTTTGAGCAAAATTTCTGCAACTTTCTCGATTAAGGTTTCAATCAATCCATAGCCGCTGTCTTCAACAAACTGAGTAACGCGTTTGGAAACGGCTTTGTAGTCCAGTGTATCGTCAATTGAGTCAGTTGCTGCGGCCTTGGCAATATCGGTAGCCATCTCCAGGTCGATGCGCACTTTCTGTTTGATACGCTTTTCCCACTCAAAAATACCGATGGTGGCATCAATCTCTAGATCACGTAGAAATATTGTGTCCATTTGCTATTTTTCTGCTCTTTGTAAGTTTAGCTAGCCTATTTAGTTGCTATAGATGAGTCTGCTTGTGCCATTTTAGTGATTCTGGTATCTTCACGCGCCCTATTTGGATGGATTTGTCCTATATCATTTGAGTTAAATAATAATCATGTCTCGCGTCTGCCAAGTTACTGGAAAACGGCCCATCTCAGGCAATAACGTTTCCCATGCCCATAATAAAACACGACGCAGATTTATGCCTAATATTCAGACTCACCGTTTTTGGGTGGAAAGCGAAAATAAATGGGTAAAATTACGAGTCTCGACTAAAGGGATGCGCATAATTGACAAAAAAGGTATAGATGAAGTTCTAGTCGATATACGTAAACGTGGAATTAAAGTCTAATACAATAGCTTTACATAAGAAAATTCTCTCATGGCAAAAGCAGTTCGCGAAAAAATTAAACTAGTCTCTAGCGCTGGAACGGGACATTACTATACGACTACTAAAAACAAACGCACGATGCCTGACAAGCTTGAAATGAAAAAGTACGATCCAGTTGTACGTAAACACGTAATCTACAAAGAAGCAAAAATCAAATAGCAAAACCCGTATTTTTGACCCGCTACTCAGTTGTACAATTTTTTGTGATGCTTATTTATAAGCATGTAAACACCACTTCTTAAAAAGCACTGCGCCACGCAATCAAATCAAAATAAGAATTTTTTAAAGAATCTAAGCTAAATTACGGGTTGCAATGCATAGCTGCGCAAGCTCTGCGCAAACTCTTGTAATACCTTAATACCCGTCGCTTCAGCTTCTTTGCACCATTGGATAATCGCCTGAATTAAGCGTTCATGGCTAGCGTATGTTTCATTCCAAAGCTCTTGTAGCTTACGACGAAATTCATATACTGTTTGCAGAGCTTCACTATTTTGCAAAAGTTCTTGTAGGTATTTGCGATGTAGTGGTTTTAGACGACTATCTTCACGTACTAAAGCAGTACGCATTTGACGAATTAGTTTTTGATAACGTGTATCAATACCAGATAGCTCATCTTGAAACGTAGGCAGAGTTACACGTTTGGTATAATCTGCCATTACGTGAAGTTTACTGGAAATGATGGCTTTAGCCGTTTCAAGGTCGATTTTGTCTTTATCTATAAGCCTAGTCGGTTGCGGTGCGCGCCTGCGCACTTTGGCTAAGCGCAATAGCGCTAGCATTTGAATATAGCTCCAGCCTAAATCAAACTCCCACCATTTACTGGAAAACTTCGCTGAACTGGGGTAGGCGTGATGATTGTTGTGCAGCTCTTCACCACCGATGATTAACCCAAGATTTACAATATTGGTGGAACCATCATCGGTTTCAAAATTTCGATAGCCCCAATAATGTCCGATACCATTAACGACTCCGGCTGCAAAGAGCGGGATCCAAATCATCTGAATTGCCGCAATCGTGATACCAATGCCCCCAAATAGAATGAAATTCAATATAAAGGTCACTGCAATTCCATAATTCCCATAGCGTGAATAGAAGTTGCGTTCAATCCAATCATTCGGTGTGCCATGACCGTAAATTTTTAAAGTCTGTAGATTCTTGCTTTCTTCTCGATACAATTCCGCGCCTTGCCAAAATACCATACCGATACCTTTAGTATGCGGACTATGCGGATCTTCCACGGTTTCAGTCTTTGCATGATGTTTGCGATGAATTGCAACCCATTCCTTGGTCACCATGCCAGTCGTTGCCCATAACCAAAAACGGAAAAAGTGCGAGACCAGCGGATGGAGGTCCAGTGCACAATGTGCTTGGCAACGATGCAAATATAAGGTTACCGATACGATTGTGATATGAGTAAGAATTAACGTGAGGACGATGTAGCCCCACCAAGGCAGAGTAATTAGTCCATTTAGCATGTAATTAACCCTAGTAAATTATTATTATTATTTTGTGAAAAGCAGCTCATGATTTACTAGATAATCATACGTGCTGGTGGCAGGTACGAGCAAGCGTGACAGACGGTCGGTGTTGTCCTGTAGACACTTGATTAATTTTTGTCCGTTCGTTCCAATAACAGGCTCCCTGGGCCAGATAGCGATGCAAACCAACGCGGTGCAAGATACACGGTTGCGTCTTTCTCGGTAATAATTACAGGTCCTGTAAGTATTTGATTTTGTCCAATATCAGTTCGTTTATAGACAGGTACCTGTTGGTCCAGCTCATGTAATTGAACATACTCAATAGGCTTGCCATGCTCTTGGTATGAACCAGTTGCAAGCTGAATATTAGGATTCACCCCACTTGCAGTAAGACGTAGATTCACTAATTCAACGGGCATATCCAAGGCATAACCGAATCGATCCTTATGCCTAGTATGAAAAGCCTGAGCAGCATGCATGCTATCCTGCCAAACTAATTTTAATGTCGCAGATTGGCCTTGATAACGCAGGTCTATTTCTCGTTTTAGTGTAAATCCTTGCGCTGATTCTGTTTTTAAATCTTGAGTAATTTTTTGCTCAAGCTGCAAAAAGATATTATCTATTTCCTCATTTTGGCAATCATTCAATAATTTGATATGGCTTTGTGAAATTTCTTTCCCAGGTGGAGCAATTAATAAGCCAAACGCTGACAATAGCCCCGCGTGCGTAGGTATCAGTGCATAGTGCATATTGAGTGCCTCTGCTAAGTCACAAACATGTAATCCACCTGCACCACCAAAACTCACTAAAGTAAAATTCTTTGGATCATGGCCACGATACACAGACATAACGCGTAATGCTTGAACCATTTGTTCATTGGCAACTTGCACAATTCCTTGTGCACAAGCATGCGTACTCAGGTGTAGGCGTTGTGCAAGGTGTTCTATCGTTGTTAACGCTGCCGCATAATTTAATGCCAAATTGCCTGCAAGTTTGCAGCTTGCTGGCAAACGTCCCAAAACAAGATGTGCATCGGTAACTGTCGCATCTTTACCGCCTTGCCCATAACATGCAGGGCCTGGAGATGCACCCGCTGAATCAGGCCCAACTTGTAATAAACCCCCTTCATCGATCCACGCAATCGAGCCTCCGCCAGCACCGATGGTATGAATATCTAACATCGGTACTGCAATGGGCAATTCTGCAATTTTCCCGTTACTGGTTAAATTAAATTCCTTGTTAATGATCGAAACATCGGTGGATGTTCCACCCATATCAAAAGTAAGTAGCTGAGTGTGTCCAACATTCTGCCCAACGTGCAGACTTCCCCATAAACCACCCGCTGGTCCAGATAGTAATAGGCGTACAGCACTGTGCTCAGCTGCGGTGGCACTCAGTGTAAGACCATGACTTTGCATAACTGAAATCTTGGAAGTATGCAGTTTTTTACGTAAACGCCTTAAATACCCATGCATTACCGGACCAAGGTAACTGTTGAGCCAAGTTACCAACCCGCGTTCGTATTCGCGGTGCTCAGCTAGCACCTCCGATGAAATTGAAACAAAATATTTATTCGAAAGTCGATCAGAAATCTCTCTCTCAAATCGACCATCAACAAAAGAAAACAACAAGCAAATTGCAACCGCTTCAGTATCAAGCTGGTTAATTTTTGATGTTAATTCTTCAAGCTCCTGAGGCAAAAGAGACTGCACCGTCTCACCCTTTGGATTGACTCTACCACCTACTTCTAAGTTTAGCTGCGGATCAAATAATGAACGCTCTTTTTTAGGAGTAAGATTGTATAATTCTTGGCGTGTTTGCCGACCAATTAACAAAAGATCTTTAAAACCATGATTGGTAATAAAAACGGTGCGGGCACCTTTGCCTTCCAGCAGTGCATTTGTCGCGACCGTAGTACCATGCACAATATGCAAACCCTCAGTATTAATCCCCAAAGCATTAATACCATCAAGTATGGCGCGCTCGGGTGCTGTAGGAGTCGATAACACTTTATGTGTCAACAACTGTTGTCCATTGAAATAGACCAAGTCTGTAAAAGTACCGCCGGAGTCTACTGCTAGGATATGCATGACGCTATTGTAGTGAAAAGATTTAACTTATGACGCAAGAAACATTGTTATCTGTCGAGAATCTCACGCGTAGCTTTGATGGTAATAAAGCTATACATAATCTTAATTTTGATATTCATCGCGGTGAAGTTGTAGCATTGTTGGGAACCAATGGGGCCGGCAAGTCAACTACCCTAAATGTAATTACTGGTAATTTAAAACCAGACACTGGTAAGGCTAATATCTGTGGCTTTGATGTTTTCACTAAGCCCAAACAAGCTAAAAATAATTTGGGTTTTCTACCAGAAACCCCTCCATTGTATCGAGAGTTAACTGTATATGAGTATTTGCAATTTGCTGCTCGTATTCATGATGTGGCAATAAAGCAAGTAAAATACAGTGTCGACAAGGTGTTAGCAGTTTGCGGTTTAAATACTGTGCAAAAAAAACTTATTGCCAACTTATCTAAAGGATTTCAACAGCGTGTCGGCATTGCGCAGGCTATCATACATAATCCGGCCTTAGTGATATTAGATGAGCCCACTATTGGTTTAGATCCAGTGCAAATGCAAGATATTCGAGTGCTGTTAGATGAACTCTCAAATAACCATAGTGTTTTACTCTCTACTCATATGCTGACAGAAGCTGAATCAACTTGTGACCGTGTTTTGATAATTAATAAAGGGTCTTTACTACTGGACCAAGCCTTAAAAGACTTGGAGAAAAGTCCAGGTAAACGCGTAAAACTACGCTTTCATGGAGGACCTTCGATAGAGGAACTCAATGCTATTTCGGGTTGTGAGTCAGTAAGTTGTTCTCAGTATGGTAATTTCGTATGCCGCTATAACGATTCTGACTTTATTCAGCAGGTGCAAGCGCAATCATTAGCAAACAATTGGCAACTGTATGAAATTGGCCCCATTGCGAGTTCTTTAGAACAAGTATTTTTAGATCTTGTGATGCGTGATTCAACTCCCTCACCGAATATATAACAAATATTATGACCAGGATAATTACTCATAATGAATTTAAGCGCGTATGGTATTCGCCAATTGCTTGGATATTATTTTCTGTAGCACTATTTGTGTTAGGTTTATTGTTACTAATTTTACTTAATAATTTTTATAGCGAAATACAAGCTAAATTAGTAAGTTTAGAACGTGCGCCGGGTTTAACCGATTTAGTAATTGCGCCGTACTTATTTTGGGTTGCAGTGGTCGGTGTTCTTATTGTCCCCTTATTTGCAGTACGTAGTTGCACCGAAGAGCGACAGCAAGGTGCCAATATATTATTAAGTAGCGCACCGATCAGTAATATCCAAATTGTTTTAGGAAAATTTTTTGCATTGGCGCTATTAGCGTTCATTTTTACCATTGTATGCAGTTTATTTGCACTAATATTAGGTTATTTCACCCCCATTGATTATGGGAAAATAGCAGCCGCCTGCTTAGGCGTATTTCTATTTATTAGCTCATTCAGTGCTGCGGCATTGTTTATTGCAAACCTAACTCGCACACCAATTATTGCCACTGCTGCAATCTTAGGCATGTTACTACTCTTTGTGATGCTATATATGTCAGGCTCTGCAGCTAGCAGTAGCAGTGAACTTTTCCTGTATCTATCTAACTTTCCCCATTTAGTAGACTTACTAACTGGTTCTATTGATACTACTCATATTGCCTATTTTTTCTTATCTATTATCTTATTTTTATGGTTGAGTGTGCGTAATCTTAACCGGCGTCGTTCACTTTAACTCATCTATAAGCAGTGAAATTGACAACCATAAAATCCCAAGCATTCAAGTGGTCAAGCCTATTGTTGTTGTTAATACTAATTGGCACTTGCGCCTGGTTAACACAAAAATATCATTGGGTATTTGACTGGACACGTGATAATCGCAATACGTTGACTGAAATAAGTAGAACAATATTAGAACAAGTCGCCCAACCACTGCAGATGACTGTATTAGCTCGTAACGCTGCAAGCGAACGCCATGGACTGCAACGTAAAATAGAGAAGTACCAGCGCTACAAACCTGACATTACTTTAAGGTTCTTAGATGCTGAAACGGAAATTGAGCAGGCTAAAGAGCTGCTTCTTAATAACCCTGGCCAGTTACGTCTTGATTATCAAGACCGTTTCGAAATTATCGACCAAATCACAGAGCGTGACATCACTAATGCTCTCCAAAGATTAAGCCGCCAAATAAATCCATGGGTTGTCTTCTTAACAGGACATGGAGAGCGCGACCCTTTTAATGAAGAGAATCATGGCTACAGCTCTTTAAAACAAATGCTCGAATCAAGTGGTGTGCAAGTACAAGACATTAATTTGTTAGAATCCACCTCAATTCCAGACAACATATCTGTTTTAGTTGTTGCTGCTCCTCAGTCTGATTTGTTACAGGGTGAGGAAAAACTAATTCTGGAATATGTGGAGCGCGGTGGAAATTTTTTATGGTTACGTGAACCAAATAGTGGTGAACAACTAAATGTGCTCGCGCACAAATTAGGCATTACTTGGTTAGATGGCACCATTGTCGATGCCAATCAGCAATTGCGATCGATCCTAGGAATCAAACACCCCGCTGTTGTCCCTGTAGTAAATTATCAAGCGCATGCAATTACAAAAAATTTGAAGAATCAAACTTTATATCCCTTTGCAGTTGGCTTTGATTTTGATGCCAATTCCGAATGGCATGTGCAGCCACTTTTTTATTCGTTACCACGCGCCTGGTCAGAAACAGCTTCTCTTGTAGATGAAGATGTAGTCTTCAGCACTGAAGAAGGCGATATTGCCGGCCCATTGTTAATGGCTGCTGCACTTTCACGTGAGCGTGCCAATGATAAGGCACAACGCATTGTTATCATTGGTGATAGCGATTTCATGGCCAATAGTTATATTGGCAATGGAGAAAATCTCTCATTGAGTGTAGGTGTATTGCAGTGGTTAATTAATGATGCTAATCGCATTTCTCTATTACCTTATCGACCTCCGGATATATCCATAGAGTTCAGCAATGTAGCCATTGCTAGCCTAGCTAGCAGTTACCTATTGATTGTGCCGCTTGGCGTATTGTTAACTGGCGTGTTAATTGGTATACGCAGACGCAAAACCTAAGCTTAATTACCAATTGGCAAAACTAATTGGGAAATTAAATATGCTAGCTAGCTACGATAAGCCGACCGCGCTACAGTAAAGTTATGACAGCGTTAACCTCAAAAAGTATTATCTCGGCTATAACGCCGTGTCTGGATATCGCTATAAGTGAGGATTCTGCGCCTTTACCTGCTGATCAGCCGATACTAACTCATCTATACTTCGGAGATCAAAACCACACTAATAATAGTTGCTTGTCTGTACAAACTAGTTTAGAAGTACTTGGATCTAATTTGTTTACGCAGTATTGGTTTACAGACAAAGAAGTCAAACAAAGTCGGTATAAAAACGTGCACTATGCATTTAATCAGCAAATGCTTTTTGGTCACATTCGGCTTGCATATTCAAGAGAAGATGATTTTCAACAGCTTACGAAACAATCGTATCAAGAAATATTTGAGTGTCTAAAAAATACTGACTGTAAACATCTGCTGCGTACCTGGAATTACTTCCCAGGCATAACCAAAACCACTGCAACGCATAAACAGACTAATCGCTATGAACTATTTTGCAGCGGCCGTTCACGTGCAATGCAAGCAAGCGGAATTGATAATGAAGTTTATCCTGCTGCAACGGTAATAGGAAATCAAAACGACTGTTTGCAAATCTACTTTTTAGCCAGCGATACTCCTGGTATTGCTGTGGAAAACCCACGACAAACTAGCGCTTATCATTACCCTGTTACAGACTCTTTTACACAACCATTATTTTCGCGAGGTTTACTGAAAGTTTGGGGTAATCGAACGCACTTTTATGTATCCGGAACTGCGAGTATTGTTGGACATGAAACGCTGCATATAAATGATGTGTGTGCGCAATTAAATGAAGCCATAAACAATGTCGAAACTTTAGTTGCACATGCCAACGATCAACATCAAACCCAACTGAATGCTCAAGACGATTTACTTTATATGAAAGTATATATTCGTCATAGCGAAGATGTCGCACATATAAATCAAGTATTAGCTGCTCGGCTTTCTAGCAATACACCGCGTATATTATTACTTGGCGATATGTGTAGAGATAATTTGTTAGTGGAAATTGAAGCCTTTTACCAGGCCTAATTACTACTTGTAGCATGCCCGAACTTCCTGAAGTGGAAACCACGCTTCGCGGCATCACTCCATATGTACTAGGTAAACAGATTACCGATGTAATTGTGCGCCAGCGACAAATGCGCTGGCCAGTGCCGCACAATTTAAATCAGCTACTAAAAGATCAGCTAATTCTAAATGTTAAACGTCGTGCCAAGTATCTCTTGTTTGAAACTGGCGTTGGGCACGTGATCTTGCATTTAGGAATGTCAGGAAGCTTACGCATTGTTGCTAACCAAACAAATCCACTGAAACATGACCACGTAGATATTGTACTTAGCAAAAAAGTTTTGCGTTTTCATGACCCTCGAAGATTTGGAACTATTCTATGGACAAGCAGCAATCCTTTAGAACATAAACTATTACGAGCACTTGGGCCAGAACCACTAAGCAATGACTTTAATGGTCAACATTTGCACAAACTTGCCAAGTCAAGAAAGGTCAACGTAAAAAACTTTATTATGAATAGTCATATTGTAGCTGGGATTGGAAACATCTATGCGAGTGAAGCACTATTTTTAAGCGGTATACATCCTCAACGGGCTGCGGGCCGAATCTCACTGGCACGTTATGAAATACTTACAAAAAATATAAAAAAAGTCCTTAGCATCGCAATTGATTTTGGCGGTACAACATTACGTGATTTTGTGCGCGAAGATGGTAATCCGGGTTTTTTTGCTAACCAGCTTAATGTTTATGATAAAAAAGGCGAGCCCTGCCCGATATGCAAATCACCAATCGAAGCGCGCATGCTCGGACAACGCAACAGTTTTTTTTGTAAGCAGTGCCAGCATTAAATTCAATTTTTTTAGTTTATTAATTTTTATACGCTTGAAATACCGATAGATTATTCTGAATACCTCTGCCACTGGCTGGCTATTACCTACCAGTTGTCGATTCTGTTGGTCATTCATGTTTGTCTTATGCCCATGCATCAAAAATGACAAGCATTAAAATTTGAGACGCTTCAAAATTAGTATCTAGAACTAACTAGTTGGAATAAGAAAAAACTATCATGGGGATTACTAACTTAGATCGCTATTCGATTAGCAAAATCGATGACCATACGTTTAAGCTAACTGATGCCGATACTTTGCAAACTTGGCAAATCGAGATTCTTAGAAATATAAATAACGAAAGCGAAACTGAGCAATCAAATGAGGACACTAATTCGCAAAAATAATTAAATAGTTTTTTCTAGCACCGTCATTTTTTAATTAACCCCAATCCAATTTTTCACACTAGACTCTAAATTGTTGTATGGCATATAGCCATATGCAAGCCTTGATATAGTGTCTTTCTTAATACCAGTTAAGGTAGGAAAACTTAGTATCCCAAGTTGCTGGCAATAACTAAAATCATCATCAAGAAGCTTTTCAGTTTCATTTGAATGTAAATATTCAACAAATAAATCAGTATTCACTTTATAGTTTTCTGCGAATTTAACTAAAACATCCTCATGTGTGACATTTAAATTTTTTGTATAAAAGGCAGCTTGTATAGTATCTAAAATTTTTAACTCGCTTCTGGGCTGCTGTCGACAAAGAGATTTAATCGCAAGACATGCAAGTTTTGTGTTATATACAAAATCATCTTCCATCTGAAACGTAAAATCAAACGATTGCGCTGTTGTTTCATGCACTTTATGCCATTGCGCTAATACATAATCACGCAAAGTCTCATCCATCACTTCAGTGGTATCTACACGAAATGGAGCTAACACTAAACGAAATTCGACTTGTTCATTAAAGTTATTTTTTATTTGCTGAATAACAGGAGAAAAGCCCCAACACCAAGAACACATTGGGTTAGCAAAATAAACTAATTGCACTACTAAAATTATTATCTATAGAATTTAGGTTGGCTATCGCATATCAACTTGCGCATAACCAATTCCACGGGGATCACTAGCTGCTGTTACACGGTTAGTTTGCATATCCCAAATTATTGTATGCATATTGCCATACCTGCGTTGTATTTTTTTCAATGTATGTCCCATAGCTGAAAGTGAATCCTGTGTTGTTGGCCCTAAAGCCCCGGCTTCAAATTGTATTTGATCTGGTAGAAACTGATGATGGAAGCGTGGAAGCTCTACCATCGTTGTAGCACCTGCACCATTGGTAAACTCTAATGCTGATAGCAACACCATCGTGATGATGCGACTACCGCCTGGAGTACCAAAAATCGCTATCCGATTGCCATCATTCAAGAAAGTTGGTGACATACTAGATAACATGCGTTTACCTGGTTCAATGGCATTGGCTTCACTACCTACTAGTCCCCATAAGTTGGGATAACCTGGCTTAATAACAAAATCATCCATTTCATTATTTAATAACACACCGGTTCCTGGCGGCACAAAACCAGAACCAAATGAATAGTTGATAGAAAGTGTTGCCGCAACGTAATTACCTGCCTGATCGATGACTGAAAAATGTGTTGTGTTTAGACCCTCTTGCAGCACCGCATCATCAAGTAATGAAGTCTCATTCAAATAGTCTCGACTGGTTGTCGCATGTTGCAAATTAAAATCGGCAAATATCTTCTGCGCATGCTGCATGGACAAAAGCTTATCCACTGGTACTTCAATATAATCTGTGTCCCCTAGATATTGTGCACGTTCTAAATATGCACGTCGCATAACCTCTACAATTACGTGTGTACGTTCCACAACATCCAATTCAGATAAATCAAGCAGCGATAACATGTTGAACATAAGCATTAACACAATACCACCTGATGAAGGGGGTGCGGCACTGACAATGCTTAGGTTTTTATAGTTTCCGGTAATGGGTTGACGTTCTATAACTTGATACTGTGCTAGGTCTTTGAGCTGCCATATCCCCCCTGCTCGCTGTACTTCAGTAACCAATTTTTCCGCAACATCGCCTCGGTAAAACCCATCTACGCCTGTATCGCGAATCGCCTCTAACACCATGGCTAATTGTGGTTGCCGAAGAATGTATCCTGGTTTAGGAGCCGCCCCATTATCAAGAAAAATAGCCGCTGCCTGTGGTGAGCTGTGCAATGTATCTATGCGAGCACTAGCAAGTCTGTGATAGCGCTCGGTTACTGCAAAACCATTGCGTGCAATCTGTATCGCGAAGTCCAATACCGTACTTATTGGTAGACGACCGTATTTATTTGACAAATGCACAATACCTGCAGGCACTCCTGGAATACCAGCGGCCAAAGGACCATTCACGGATTGTTGCGTAGGTTTACCTTCAATATCCACATACATGTTACGTGTAGCAGCAAGCGGCGCAGTTTCACGTCCATCAAGCATAATGTCCTTATTGCTTTCAGCCACATGTAACAGCCAAAAGCCGCCGCCGCCCAAACCTGATGCATACGGTTCTACTACAGCAAGGGTTGAAGTAACAGCTACTGCGGCATCAAATGCATTACCGCCTTGTTTAAGAATCTCGATGCCCGCCTGTGTTGCTAACGGATGTGCGCTGGCCACTGCAAAGCTGGGTACGGTATGTTTTTGTTGTTGATATTGACTTGGCAGCTCATGTTTGGATGCACGCTGTAAATCACACGCCCCAAAAAATAGAGCTATTAACACAAGGATTAAACAACGCATTCGAAGAAAATACTTACTTCTTATTTGAATCTTTTCGTTGTAAGGCTTTTACTACCGCAGGAGAAACAAATTTAGATACATCTCCACCTAAGCGCGCGATTTCGCGAACTAAACTAGAAGAGATGAAGGCATGCTCTTCGGAGGGAGTTAAAAAGACAGATTCAAAACTATCGTCAAGTTGACGATTCATACTGGCCAACTGAAACTCAAACTCAAAATCGGAAACTGCGCGCAGTCCACGTAAAATTGTTTTCGCATTTTGTTGACGTGCAAATTCAACTAGTAAGCCATCAAAACCACATACTTTGACATTTGGAATTGTTTCTAAAGCTTGTTTAGCTAATTTTACGCGTTCAGTTAAATCAAAAAACGGACGTTTATTGCCGCCCGTAGCTACACCAACCACGACTTGATCAAATATCCCGCAAGCACGACGCACAAGGTCAGAATGGCCATTAGTAATCGGATCAAAGGTTCCAGGATAAACTGCAATAAGTGCCATACTCAAATTCTAATACGAAGCGCAGTGTAAGTGGTGTAATTATTTGTGCTTGCTAGATGCATCTTGAGATAAGCGCTAGTTTGGCACCTCATATAACGCATATCGCACTTGTCCCGCAACTTTTTCGCGAATGAGGGTAAAAACATCCAGACATTGTGGATGTTTAACTTGTGCTGAAGACTCGATGTATATTAGCCCTGATGGATTTAAAAGTGTACGTGTTATTAATATAGACAATGCCTGCTTGGTTAAGTCGCTATTAAAAGGTGGATCTAAAAACACTAGATCAAATTTTTGCTCGACTTGTTGCAAATAAGCCAATGCATCTTGCTGTACGATGTGTATTTGCTGCGCAGCAAGCACTTGTTTTTGTTTAGTGAGCATCGCCACAGTTGCCGCATCAACATCGACTTGGATTACCTGGCTGGCACCACGTGAAGCAGCTTCAAAACCCAGGGCGCCACTACCGGCAAACAAATCTAGACAGGAAGCGCCAACAATTTTTGCTGATATCCAGTTAAATAAAGTCTCACGTACGCGATCAGGTGTAGGACGAATCTCTGGCGTATCAACAAATTGAATGCGGCGACTACGCCAAGTGCCGCCTATGATACGCAAGCTATTCTTTTTCTGAACCACCAACAATGATCTTTACCATATTATTTAGCTTCAAACGCCTGCTAAATGTATCGCGAATATCTTTTTGTGTAATCATTGCGATGTTATCTGTGAAAGTATTTAAATAGTTGAGTGGTAAATTATAATAACCGATCAACGATAAATAGCCTAAGATATCTCTATTATTATCAATCCGTAATGGAAATCCGCCGATTATATTATTTTTTGCAAGTGTTAACTCCTCTTCAGTCGTGCTTTCGGTAATAAAATTTTCAACAGTTTCTAATGAAACATTTGCAGCTTGTTGCGCCTGATCAACTCGTGTTTGCAATCCTAATACAAATGGACCTTTTGACTGCATAGGAAAAAAATAACTGTATACGCTGTAAGATAAACCACGTTTTACACGTACTTCTTTCATTAAGCGTGACGTAAAGCCACCTCCACCAAGAACATGGTTACCGGTATATAGAGTAAAGTAATCGGGGTCACCGCGACGTATACCAAGTTGGCCTATATATACGTGTGCTTGTTGTGACGGGTAAGGAATAAAGATGTCTTCAGCAGGTAACTGTGGTTTGGGTTCCGCTATAGGTGTAGGTTTTTTACCAGTAACTAGACTAGACGCAATTTGTTTGGAAATTTGTTTTGCTTTTTCAGTATCAATGCCACCAACTATTGCAATGATGGTATTTTCCGAAACAAAATATTGTTGATGAAATCTTTTAACATCTTCTATTGTAATCTTTTGGATGGTGTCTTGGTAACCTAATGTAGGCTGTGAATAAGGATGATCTCCATAAACGGCTTTATAAAATGCCTTGCTAGCGATATCACCCGGACGTTGTTCCTCATCTTTTATAGCGATCAGGGCTTGATTTTTCAAGCGTTCAAAATCTTTCCTAGGGAAACTTGGTTGTGTAAGTATCATTACAAATGTGGACAATGCTTGATTAAATAGCTTTGCATCGCTAAGGCTACGCAAAGACACACTGGATTGATCTAGATTAACACTTGCGCTAAATTGCGCGCCCACATCTTCAAATTTTTCTGCAATAGCATCAGCATCTAATTTCCCAGAACCGGTGTTTAATAAACTATGTGTAAGCTGTGACAGGCCTGCAAGTTCTGCATCACGCCCGCTACCTGCATCAAAAGTTAGGGCGATATCCAGCATCGGTAATTCAGGGGCTGCGACAAAAAGTGTTCTCACTCCATTTTCAGCATGCCACTGTTCTATCTTAGGTGACGCGAAAGCAGTATTTACTAGCGCCAAACACACACATATTGCGAAATATTTAATAATCATGATTTTGTTTGTGTGGATTTGAATTAGTGAGTTTTTTGTTGCGCGGGAGATACCGCAACCTGTGATTTATTCGCTAACGGCTCAAGTTTTGCAACTGTTAAGCCTTGGTCAACTAAATATTTACGTGCTACTTGTTGAACTTGCTCAGCTGTTACTGCATTGATACGCATACTATACTCATCCATAACTTGCCAGCCTAAGCCCACCGTCTCTAGGCTGCCAATCACAGTGGCCTGTCTTTGTACAGAGTCCTGTTGATAGACTTCACTGGCAATTACTTGTGCCTTCACACGTGCTAATTCTTTTTCATCCACTAAGTTTTCTTGTAAATCATTAATTTCTGTATATAACGCTTGTTCAACTTCGGCTACACTATGTGCCTCAGCAGGGGTGGCATCAAATAAAAACAACGTGGGGTACCGCGCATAAATGTTGTAGCCAGAACCTGCACTGGCCACCAACTCCTTTTCACGCACTAAACGCTTACTAAGTCGGGCACTGCGTCCGCCATCGAGAACACCTGCTAACACCGATAATGCATAGGGTTCCCAATCATGTTCGGCGGTAGCAAGAGAAGGCACTTTATAGCCCAACATTAAATACGGTAATTTAGCAATGGCTTTGACTGTTACACGGCGTGTACCAGTTTGTGGATGCTCAGAGCGTGGCTTACTGGCTTTTACAGGTCGACTCTCCAGCCCGGCGAAATACTCTTCAGCTAAATCGAATACAGCTTTTGGGCGCACATCTCCCACAACTACCAGAGTAGCGTTGTTGGGTGTATACCAACGTGCATACCACTCTCTTAAATCTTCTAGGGTTAGATGATCTAAATCGTTCATCCAGCCAATAATCGGATGATGATAGGGATTATTGAGGAATGCAGTTGCGTACAATTGTTCATAGACCAATGCATTTGGGTTATCATCGGTGCGCAAACGCCTTTCTTCTTTCACGACTTCAAGCTCACTAGCGAAATCATCAGCCGATAGTATTAAATTCAACATTCGATCAGACTCTAGTTCAAAGCTTACTTCTAACTTACTTTTTTCCATTAGCTGATAATAAGACGTGTAGTCACGCCCAGTGAATGCATTATCCCGTGCGCCAATCGCTGCTAGAGTAGAAGAAAAGGTTCCAGAGGGATATTTTTCCGTGCCTTTAAACATCATATGCTCAAGCACATGTGATACGCCGGTAATGCCACTATGTTCTTGGGCAGAACCTACACGATACCAAACTTGGGAAATCACAACTGGAGCGCGATGATCTTCTTTGACAACTACTTTCATTCCATTGTCAAAAATTTTTTCATGCGTGTTTGCTGCGTTACTATAAGCTAGCGATGAAGCTACTAGACATAGAAGTAGCGTAGTAAATTTTATTACTTTCATTTATATCTGTCGTTACGTTTGATGTTAGGATAAGCGCCGCCTTAGGACGCAGCATTATAATTCGTTAGACCATACTACAACCATTTGTTCAAAATCTATGCCTGAGACAGGAGTTTTATCTCGTTTACGACAAGGACTGTCCAAAACCAGTGATGCACTAACCGAGGGCATTACTGCTGCAGTGCTTGGAAAAAAAGAGCTAGATGCAGAGCTTATTACTGAATTAGAAGATCGGTTGCTGCTTGCTGATGTAGGCATAGAGACTACTAATAAAATCATTAATGGCTTAACTGCTCGGATACAACGCAAACAATTATCCGATGTAAAAGTCCTATATGACGCACTCCAAGAAAGTATTGCTGAAATTCTGGCGCCTTGTAATAAACCTCTGCTAATGCGAAGCATCAGACCGTTTACCATATTAGTTGTCGGTGTAAATGGAGCGGGCAAAACTACCACTATCGGAAAAATCGCACAACGCTTGGTAGAACATGGCCAATCAGTGATGCTTGCAGCTGGTGACACCTTTCGCGCGGCCGCCGTGGAACAGTTACAGGCGTGGGGCGAAAAAATCAATGTACCTGTCATTGCGCAAGAGAGCGGGGCCGATAGTGCCGCAGTGGTTTTTGATGCTTATGAGTCTGCCAAAGCTCGAAACGTGAATGTATTGATAGCCGATACGGCTGGGCGTTTACATACTCAACAAAACTTGATGGAGGAATTGCAAAAAATTAAACGTGTTATGCAAAAAATTGATCCGCATGCTCCACATGAAATATTACTCGTATTGGACGCCGGTACAGGACAAAACGCAGTTAAGCAAGCTATTGAATTTAATCAGGCTCTAAATATCACCGGACTTTGTATAACAAAGCTCGATGGCACTGCTAAAGGTGGAGTAGTGTTAGCCATAGCCGATAAGTTAAAAGTGCCGATTCGCTATATTGGTGTGGGTGAAGCAGTAAAAGATCTGCGTTTATTTGATGCGTACCGCTATGCTGGCGCACTACTTGGACGAGAAGCAATCAATTCAACAATCGTATAAAGACAAAAGCTTATATTAATGATCGAGCTTCAAAATATCACTAAGCGTTATCCCGAAAATCGAGATGCGCTGTCGCATTTAAATCTCACACTAGAACCAGGCGAGATGGCATTCCTTACTGGACCCTCCGGTGCTGGTAAAAGCACCTTACTAAAACTCATTGCCGCTATCGAGAGGCCCACCCGTGGACAAATTTTTATTAACCGAAAAAATATTACTCGCATTCCAAAACGTAAAATTCCTGCTTTACGTCGTCACATGGGTATTGTGTTCCAAGACCATCATCTATTATACGATCGCAGTGTCTTTGACAATGTTTCATTACCTTTGCAAATTGCGGGCTATGCACAAGCCGACATTAACCGTCGTGCGCGTGCTGCACTAGATAAAGTGGCTTTGCTTGATAAAGAACATGTTATGCCAATTACATTATCCGGTGGTGAACAACAACGTGTTGGAATTGCGCGTGCCGTAGTAAATAAACCGGCAATTCTTTTAGCTGATGAGCCGACTGGCAACCTCGATCCGGATTTATCGGCAGAAATAATGCAGCTTTTTGCTGAATTCAATCAAGTTGGTGTAACTGTATTGATTGCCAGCCACGATTTGGATCTGATTACACGAATGGGTAAACGCATTGTTCGATTACGTGATGGGAAATGTGTCGATACCCAAGACTCTAATAATGATCAATATTACGAAATCATGAATTAAGAACAAACACACACATGGCAAAAGCCAAGCAACCCCAACCCTTAGCAAGACCAGATATAATCACTCGTCTACGCGCCTATGGACGCGATCATTTACGTGGTTTGGTATTCAGTCTGGGTAAACTTTATCGGCAACCCTTTGCTACAACATTGACATTATTAATGGTGGCGGTAGCTTTAGCACTTCCAGCATGTCTATATGTTCTACTTAATAATCTCCAAGCAGTTACCCATAAATGGGAAGATGCCGGCCAGATCACTTTGTTTTTGAAGATTAACACTAATGAAGATGCTATTAAAAAATTACGCAGCCGCTTTGAAGACCATCCAAAAATTGAAACTGTTGAATATGTACCCGCTGATGAAGCACTAAAAGAATTTCGTGCACGCAGTGAATTTGGGCAACTGCTAAAAGGATTGCAAGATAATCCTCTTCCACCAACGTTGATACTCACACCAGCTGCATCGGCAAAAGATACTAATAGCCTCAATCAACTAGTTAACGATTTTCGATCTTTCTCTAACGTTGAATATGTTCAACTTGATATGCAATGGCTGCAACGTCTACAAGCCATTACAGATATTGTACGACGTGCTATCAGTATTATTGGTGCCATGTTAGCCATATCCGTACTGCTAGTTGTCGGCAACAGTATTCGACTTGACATTGAAAATCGTCGCGAAGAGATAGAAGTTACCAAACTTATTGGTGCCACAGATCGATTTATTAGGCGTCCCTTTTTGTATGGAGGTATGTGGTATGGCCTGTTAGGTGGAATAATTGCATTACTTTTAGTACTAATTATATTACTGGTGATAAAACGGCCTACTCAAAATCTGGTCGGCTTGTATAACAGTAATTTTCAACTCATTTTCCCAAGCTTCAAACAAAGCCTAGGGCTCGTCACATCAAGTATTGGATTAGGCCTATTTGGTTCTTGGTTAGCGGTCAGTCGACATATCTCAAAGATAGAACCAACATAATGCAGACAACTAGTAACTGGCACTACAGCTAAATACTAGCCAAAAACCCTTTATGCGCCTTTATTGTAACTACAACGAGTGCTTTAGACTCGCACGAAAAACTTATTGCTAAATTAAGTTGCAATAGCTAACTATCTGTCCCGCTCTGTAATATTAGCTTCCTTGTTACCCCCTAAACGTGCAAATGGATACTCTTTGCGTAAACGTGAATAGGCTCGTTTAGCTTCTTCAAGGTTAAAAAACGATTGACTTATTTTGACCCATTTACCATTACGCATGTCCATCACGTAATACGTGTGTCGGGGTGAAATTATTTGCTGGGTATCTACGCTCATCCTTAAGCATGCATTGCTGTATAAAACGAAATACTTGGGACCTTTACATCACCACTCGTGTTCTAAATTAGACACTGACAATCGCCAGTTGATGGCGTCCGCAGTATCGAAAATAAGCTCACGCTCATCAGGTCTTAATGCCACACCATTAAGCCGCTTTCGAATATAGGGTAAACCACGACGAATCCAATAATCAATTGTGGGTTGGTCGACGCCAAATATATGCGCTAGATCTGCTTTGCTTACTTGTACGCCAGCCATTTATGAGAACTACAAACGGGTTATTTCGAAGAATTGTATGAGCATATTTATTTAGGCGTTTACGTATTAGATAAAGTCTAAATTTGGGCCGATGGAAGGCCAAGCAAAATTCTGTTGTGATTGCACAATTAGCGGGCCCTCTTTGTTTTACTCAACGCCTTTATATCGACAAAGATACTGAGCCATAAAATTGAAACAAGCTGTAATAGGGTAAAACGTGCAGACAGAGCGATGTAACTACCAAAATGGACAAAGACTTAGTTGAAATGAATGAAACCGAATCAGTCACCAGCGTATTAGTAGTCGATGGCTCCAGTGCCAGCCGGAAATTAGTTGCAAATAAACTTAAGCATGTGCGACCCGAGGTGGAGATTGATACACGCGCAACCGTAAGTTCTGCGATACCTAAACTACGTGAACGAACATATGATTTAGTTGCGGTCGGGTTCACATTACCTGATGGGAATGGCTTGGATTTAGCGACTAAAATTCGTAGTTTGGGGGCCAATGCACATACACCCATTGTAATGATTTCTAGTAATGCCAGTGCGGACGATACTCAGATACGAAATGCACATGGTATAAACGCACATTTTGACAAATCATTAGGTATCGATGCACTTATAGAATATTTAGAAAGCTTTCTACCCAAACCGAAGGTACCGCCACCAAAAGTGCTATTTATAGAAGATAGTCAAACCGTTATCACCGTGACTAGTCGTATCTTTACACAAAATGAAATTTCCTTTACTGCAATCAAGTCTGGCAGCGAGGCCAAGAAATTGATTAGTAGCTTGAAACATAAGCTTGATTTCGAGTTTGATATTATGATTACAGATTTGAACCTAGAAGGTGATGTGTCAGGAAAGGACTTAGTACGCTATATTCGTCAAGACTTGCGAATCGATAAAAAGGCTTTTCCTATCCTATTGGCGACTGGTAGCAGTGATGACGAATTAGATTACGCGGAATTACGTAAGCTTGGGGTCAACGACTTCATTAGTAAGCCTGTAGTGCAAGAAATTCTGTTAGCGCGTATGGAGCCTTGGGTACTCATCAAACAAAACCTACATTAAGGTGGTGTGTCAAAAATAAAACCATATAAAAAATGCTGTAATTTACTAAGATTGACTCAATCCCTTAAATCATTGCTATGGAACGGTTTGTCCTTTGAACTTAACCCATAATTAGCACTCTATTATGAAGAGTGCTAATATCATTTCATTCCTAAAGGGGGGTTTTGTAGATATGTCAAAGTCAATTACACCATTACAAGTCTCTATGGCTGTACCTACAGGCAGTATAGACAGCTACATTGCGTCTGCCTATCAGGTGCCGGTGTTGGATGCTGAAGAAGAGCGGTCTTTAGCCCTGCGTCTACACAACAGTAATGATCTTGATGCAGCACGTACTTTGATTGTTCACAATTTACGTTTTGTCATACAAGTCGCGCGCGGATATTCAGGCTATGGACTACCCCTTGCTGACCTTATACAAGAAGGCAACGTTGGTTTAATGAAAGCGGTAAAACGCTTTGATCCACATAAAGGCGTGCGCTTGGTTTCGTTCGCAGTTCATTGGATACGTGCTGAAATTCATGAGTTTGTGATACGTAATTGGCGCATTGTTAAAATAGCTACTACCAAGGCACAACGAAAGTTATTTTTTAATTTGCGTAGCTCTAAAAAACGCCTAGCTTGGTTAAACCGAGATGAAGTCGAAAACGTGGCTAAGGAACTTGGTGTTAAAGCAACCGAAGTCATAGAAATGGAAAAGCGTATCAGTAATACTGATCTGGGGTTTGATTTACCAAGCGATGATGCAGAGGAAGACGCATTTGTGCCTGCTGCCTATTTAAGCCATGACTCTAACGATCCCGAAAGACAAATTGAAGAAAGTGATTGGCAAACTCATCAAGATCAACAATTGCAAACTGCATTAACCACGTTAGATGAACGCAGCCGCGATATCATTGCGCAACGTTGGCTAACAGAAAATAAAGCGACCCTGCAGGAATTAGCAGAGAAGTATAAGGTATCGGCAGAGCGCGTACGTCAGTTAGAGAGTAATGCGATTAAAAAACTTAAAGCCACAGTTTCAGCATAATTCTACTATATACGCCCGTTTGTTTCGCTTAGGTTAGTTAAATACGCCAGTGTAATAACGCTGAGTAATAATAGTGCTGCACCACCGTTATGCATGACAGCTATGCCAATAGGCAAGTGCAGTATGATATTAAAGATACCGAGTGTGAGTTGTGCTAATAACACAAGCAAAGTTATACCCGCCACTTTACGTAAAGTCCTTGTAGTAGAACTTCCTATCAATATACGCACAAGTAGAATTAACCAATAGATCGCTACTACGATTGCCAATAAACGATGGCTCATGTGAATCGCAGTACGAGCAGGATTTTCCAGCACACCAAATTCATAGTTTGTTCCAAGCCCACGCCAAAATATAAAGCCTTCTTTAAAATCTGTATCTGGCCACCATTGTCCTTGACATGTAGGGAAATCAGGGCATGCTAAAGCTGCATAATTTGCGCTCGTCCAACCCCCTAAAATTATCTGCCCAAGTAATAACAGCATCCCCACTACAATAATTGGTCGCATCGTGGTGATTGAGCTTTGCCTCATATCCGCTACCATGGGTTTGGTTTTCAAAAACAACCACCAAAGTAATGACAATATGGTAAGCCCGCCCAATAAATGTAATATCACAATGACAGGCTTTAATAACAACGTAACTGTCCACATTCCGAGCAAGGCCTGAAAAATAACTAAGACTACTAGAAAAATTGGTAACCCTTTGGGTTGATTTGGCGCATTACGATTTTTCAAAGATAGAATTGCAAGAAATATAATCAATAATCCAAGTGCGCCAGCAAAATATCTATGAATGACTTCTTTCCAGGCTTTGTCTGTTTCGACGGCACGTTGTGGAAATGCATCATTCGCCTGCTTAATTTCTTGAGTAGACTCTGGTATTCCCAATATATGCCCATAACAACCTGGCCAATCTGGGCAGCCTAATCCAGCGTGTGAAAGACGCACATAGGCGCCAAGAACGACCACTACTAAAGCAAGAACACATGCAAACAGCGCTGTTATATGAAAAACTTTTAATTTATCGTTAACCAATTTTGGAGACTTTTAGCAATCGTTTTAAATCTTTTTTTATACCTTTAGCCGTAGCATGTTTGGAATAACACATCATCAAATTACCTAGCGGGTCAATCAAATAGATTAAATGCTCGTCTAAGCCTTTAAATTGGGGTAAGTGTATATGAAACTGCGATTGATCAAACCATGCAATTTGCATATCAGGGTAGTTTTCGAAAATCGAGTTTAGGTTTTCAGTATATGAATGATTGCTTACGCCAATAAACTTGCGCTGAATACGTTGTCTATCGCGACCCAAGGATAATCGTACTTGGCGCATTTTAAACAAACTAGCTTCACAATAAAGATCACAACTTTGATTTCCTAGATACAAAAGTGTCCATTTTCCTATGAATTGTTCTTGTTCCCATTTAGCCCCATTGAGACTAATAACTGAGAACTCATTTAAAGGTCGAGGCGGTTGGATGAGTACCCCATGATTTTGAGTTTCTAATGTTAGCCAACTGTTAGCCCCAAAGTACAACCAAACTGCAAACAGTAACGGAGCAAAAAACACTGCAAACAGCGCAAGTATGTAGACTCGACTTATAGATTGTTTTTTCACGTATGCTCCTTGGAATTAAAACGTGGCAAATGCAACAATACAAAAATCACCAAAACTGTTATTGCTAGGGCAAACCATTGCACGGCATAGGCAAGGTGACGTTTTGAAGTGAAAGCAAATACTGGCCATTCGGTTTTAAACCCACCCGTTTGATAAGCTTCTAGGCGTATGGTAAAAGGTTGTAGATCTAATTCGAGACGTTCTCCTAAAGCTTCAAAATCTAGATACTGTATCAATCTAGGCCAGGTTGTCTCACCATTGTCAATCTCACCCAAATGATAAGGTTCACCAAATGGAACATACACAGAACCGATAATTGACCGTGATTGCTCATCAATCGAAATAGCAGGTAGCTCTGCACGCGACCGACCTAATGGCACCCAACCCCGATCTACCAACAACACAGCTTGAGAGCCATCAAGTACAAAAGGAGTTAAAATATTATAGCCAACCTGATGTTGATGCACCTGATTGTCCAACACAAATTGGCGTGATGATAAATATTTTCCTTGCAATTGGACTCGTTGGAATCGTAATGTGCTAGGTTTGTAAATAGGCAAAGAAAGTTTTACTGGCGCACTTTTTTTAAGTTGTTCAATTTCAATTAGTATATGTTTTTTTTCTTCTGCTCGATGCAACTGCCAGACACCCAGAACACTAAGAAAAAATACTCCAACAATTGTAGCAATGACACTTAACCATGAAGGCTTACGCCAAGAGATTTTTTTAGTCATGATAAAAAAGCAACCACTAACTTATGGGTCATTTCATGCTACTTAAAGTCATTGTTGTAATATTATTTTTTTTAATATTAGCCAGCTTAGGTTCGGGTTTAATTTATCTAGTAAAAGATAAAGGCCAGACCAAACGAACTGCAAATGCCTTAACTTTTAGAATTGCAATTTCCCTGATTGCATTTCTATTACTTATCATTGGATACGTTACGGGTTTAATTCAACCACACGGCATATCTGGTTAAACAAACTTCTATACTAAAAACGCCGCGGATGCGGCGTTTGATCAATAATAATTATTAATTTGTTTGTTACAGCCAATATACGAAGATAAATAGGCCCAGCCACACTACATCCACAAAATGCCAATACCAAGCTGCGGCTTCAAAGGCAAAATGCTGATCAGGTGTAAAGTGACCAAAAATGCAACGCACTAAAATGACGGCAAGAATGATGGCACCAAGGCTCACATGAAAACCATGAAAACCCGTAAGCATAAAAAACGTTGAGCCATATATCCCTGAGCCCAAGGTTAAACCAAGATGTTGATAGGCCTCATAGTATTCAACAGCTTGTAACACCATAAAAATTGCACCTAAGGCCACCGTCAAGAATAGGCCAATGATCAATTGACCACGATGATTCGCTTTTATAGCATGGTGTGCCCAGGTTATCGTGACACCACTGGTTAGTAATATGGCAGTATTAATAGCAGGTAGCCCCCAGGCAGCCATAGGTTCAAACTCTCCACCGATTTCACCTGGACCATTTGCTGTCAGTGGCCAAATCGCTTCGAAACCCGGCCATAAATAGTTATTGGTAGGAGCACCAGTACCTTCGCCGCCCAACCAAGGCAGTGAATAGACCCGTGTATAAAATAACGCCCCAAAAAATGCGGCAAAAAACATGACTTCAGAAAATATGAACCAAAACATGCCCCATCGAAATGACACATCCACTTGTTTGTTATAGGTGCCAGATTCACTTTCTCGAATGACAGCCCCAAACCAACCAAACAGCATCACCAACAAGATTAGCGCCCCTACAATCATCAGCCACTTCCCCCAGCTAGTGCCATTGAGGAAGTTGGAAAATCCAAGCATAAGACTAAAAATTGCAATAGAACCAATAAACGGCCAATAACTTCCATGCGGTATGTAATAGTTACTTTCTGTATGTTCCATGTTTTTCTTCTTTAGGTATCTCGTGTTGCTAACGTCAAATCTTGTTTAACAACAGCATTATTATTAACGGGATTGCTGATATCAAAAAAGGTATAAGAGAGCGTTACCGTTGTTACTCGATCAGGTAATGCTGGATTAATAACAAATACCACTGGCATTTCAAGAGACTCGCCGGCTTGTAATGTTTGATTTGTAAAACAAAAACATTCGGTCTTGATAAAGTGATTGGCAGCTGTAAATGGCGCTACACTGGGTACGGCTTGGCCAGTAATGGCGCGATTTGATTTATTACTAACGTAAAAACTTGTTTGATATGGCTTGCCTGGATGAACTTCCATTTTTGTAATTTGAGGTTTGAAATCCCACAACATACCCTGATTAAGATTGGTAAGAAACTCAACCGTTATTGTCCGTGTTGCATCTGTCTCAAAGTCTACTGATTGTTGTTCAGTGAAGGTCGACGATTTTCCATTTAAGCCAGTCAAATCACATAACATATCGTATAAAGGCACTAGCGCATAACCAAAGCCGAACATTGCAATTGCAATTACGCAAAGTTTAATAGCAATTTTCCTAGATGATGAATTGTTAACATCCATATAAAATTACTCTTAATTAAGGTCGCCTATTTACTTGCCACTAGAAAATAAAAACCAACATAAATGACAAGTGCAATACAAGCGAGCAAAATCGCCGTGCGTTTAGCTCCTCGTTTTTGTTGTTTCAATGTGCTCATGTGTAAACCAGTTCCATTCCCCTTTAACATTAGGGGGCGTGGTAAAGCTGTGGTATGGCGCGGGTGAGGGTAAAGTCCACTCCAAGCCTTCTGCGCCTTCCCAAACTCGATCTGTAGCTTTGGCTCCACCGCGTATGGTTTGAACAACTAGCCATAAGAATAGAAGCTGCGCAAAGCCAAACCCAAATGCGCCGATTGTAGCGATTTGGTTATAGTCCGAAAACTGTAATGCATAATCAGGTATACGCCTTGGCATGCCTGCCAACCCAACAAAATGCATGGGGAAGAAGGTGACGTTCACAAAAATTGTAGATAACCAGAAGTGCGTTTTGCCTAACTTCTCGCTATACATGTGGCCCGTCCATTTAGGTAACCAATAGTACACTGCTGCAATAATGGCAAAAATAGAACCGGGAACGAGAACATAGTGAAAGTGTGCAACAACAAAATAAGTGTCGTGATACTGAAAGTCTGCTGGGGTAATAGCTAGCATTAAGCCTGAAAATCCACCGATGGTGAACAAAATAATAAATCCAATAGCAAATAACATTGGAGTTTCAAATGTCATAGCACCTTTCCACATCGTGGAAACCCAGTTAAATACTTTCACGCCGGTAGGCACAGCGATCAGCATCGTAGCAAACATAAAAAATAATTCGCCTGCTAATGGCATGCCCACAGTGAACATGTGATGTGCCCATACAATAAAGGAGAGAAATGCAATTGATGCAGTCGCATACACCATAGATGAATAACCAAATAACGGTTTACGTGCAAAGGTTGGAATAATGCTAGAAACCACACCAAAGGATGGCAAAATTAAAATGTACACCTCTGGGTGGCCAAAAAACCAGAAAATGTGTTGAAATAAAACGGGATCACCGCCGCCCGCAGCATTAAAAAAACTAGTGCCAAAAAATTTATCGGTAAGCAGCATAGTGACACCGCCTGCGAGCACCGGCATTACGGCGATTAACAAATAAGCTGTGATAAGCCAGGTCCATACAAACAATGGCATCTTCATCAACGTCATGCCGGGTGCACGCATATTCAAAATGGTCGCAATAACATTAATGGCGCCCATAATGGATGACATACCCATAAAATGAATTGAGAAAATCACAAATGGCAAGGCATTACCCGTTTGTAAGGTAAGTGGTGGATATAGTGTCCAACCTCCTGCAGGACCACCCCCATCCATGAATAGTGTGGATAACATCATGGTAAAAGCAAATGGCAGTATCCAAAAACTCCAATTATTCAAACGTGGCAGGGCCATATCCGTACCGCCAATCATCATGGGGATCAACCAATTTGCTAAACCCGTAAAGGCTGGCATTACAACGCCAAAGATCATCACGATGGCGTGCATTGTGGTCATTGAATTGAAAAATTGTGGATCTACAAATTGCAACCCGGGTTGAAATAATTCGGTGCGTATAATTAACGCCATCAAACCGCCAATGAAAAACATAATAAAAGAGAACCACAAATAAAGAGTGCCAATGTCTTTATGATTTGTAGTGATAATCCAGCGCATGATGCCGGATGGATGTTCTTCGTGGTGTTCCTCAGCTGCCACAGTTGACATAATTCTTGCTCCTACACATATTTAACTAAATTAATTAATTCGCCAAAATTTTCTTTTCATTTTGAATTGCAGCAAAACTTTTATTTGTATTTTGATCTGCAACCCATTGGTCAAACTCTTCAGGTTCTATTGCACGAACAACCACTGGCATAAAACCATGATCACGCCCGCACAGTTCAGCACACTGGCCACGATAGACACCGGGCGTATTGATCTTGGTCCAAACTTGGTTGATATATCCAGGTATTGCATCTTTTTTAATAGCTAAATCTGGTACCCACCAGGCATGCAGAACATCATTTGAAGTAATTAAAATTCGCACCTTACGGTCAGTGGGAAGCACTAGCTCATTATCAACCTCAAGCAAATAATTAGGATTCTTGCCTTTATTATTATGAATCTCATCTCGTGAAGTTTTGAGCACGCTATAAAAGTCGACGTTATGATCAATATACTCATATCGCCACATCCATTGATAGCCTGTAACTTTTACTGTCATCTCCGCTTTACTGGTATCTTCCATAGCAATAAGTACTTGTGCTGCTGGAATAGCAATGGCTATTAAAATTACAAAAGGTGCTGCGGTCCATAAAAATTCTAAGGATACGCTTTCGTGAAACTGTGCTGGCTTATGCCCTTTAGATTTTCGATGCTTAATAATGGAATAAAACATTACGGCAAATACAATTACACCAATAACGCAACAAATGTAAAAAGTAAGCATGTGTAAATTAAATACACGATGGCTAATATCGGTAACACCTTCAGTCATGTTGTATGGTTGAATTGACCATACTAATTGTGAACTAGAAAAAATAAGTGCTGCAGATAAATACTGACTTATAAGCTTAAACCACTTAGTTTGTTTCATACTTAATCCTTATTGCTATACTCTAACTATAAATTAGCGATTTTTGTAACACTGCAACTAAAGACTGCGCCAAACGTTTTCGTTCTTTATTCGTCAAGCACTTGCCGATTTCAATTTGTCTTCCTTTTGAACGAATAAGCAATTGGCTAGGATGTCCATAGTATGTTGATTTTTTTAGCTCTAGCTGAAGCCAAGCACGTTCGAATTGCCAACGTTGATTTGGCTTATTTCTACCTGTCTCAATGAATAATTTTTCATCATCTATAGTGATAACTTCGCGATCACGGCAACGCAAGGAACAAACATATAAACCAAAAGCCAAAGCTAAAATTTCAAGCCCCGCAAATGGCAGAATCAACCACATACCTTGCAGAGCAAATATACTCGCAATGCCCAGCGGCAGAATTGCTATGTAAATGATAAATATTTTATTACCATGCCAAGATAGCGATTGATTATGCTGCACAACAAATTGAGTAGTTGCAGTGAGTTCGGGAGTATTCGTCAAGAGTAAGGTCCTTATATAATTGTCGTAAGACTATCCTGATACAATTATTATATATTAAGCATCAATTGCAATCTTAATTGTATTCCTCAATCAGTAAAAAATGATGTTTGTACCGCTAATCAATAGTGATAGTTGTACTGGGCAAATCCATGTCATTTTAATGGGCATTAATATCAATTATAGATCTATATTTTTTTAATATTGCTTACAGGTATCCTAATCTCTCCAACTTCTTCACTACTGTAACTATCAGCTAACTTGCGTGCATAGCCATAGATGACCTCATAGCTTGCCGGAAGTGAGCCATTTTCTTGACGAAATTGCTCATAGGCTTGTTCTAGGCATTGATATTTTTCTTTACTCATTAAGCCTGATGGAATTGTTGACACTGAAGCATTAAATTTACCTCGACTGCCAGTATCTTTTAAATCCTGTAGTAACTGTCGCAATGATTGATACTGAATTTTTATTATCTCCATATCGACCACGGGATCCGCAAATTTTGTTGCAAGCAACATATCCCCAATATGATGCATATCAATAAACTCATGCACATGCTGACAATTATCTACTTGCGCCCAACTATTGCGTAATTCCTGCAGAGTATCAGGACCAAATGTGGAAAAAATCAACACGCCGTTGGAACACAATACACGCTCGCATTCTGAGAGAAGCTGACTTAGATCTGTGCACCATTGAAAGGTAGAAGTAGAAAAAATTAGATCGACTGACTGATCAGCGAAAGGCAGCTGTTCTGCATCGTTACAAACTAGTTTGTCTGTATGTGAAATCGCTAGATGCTGACGGCAGTAGATCAACATTGGAAAAGCAATATCACATGCAAAAATGGAGCTATTAGGGAAACGCGACTGCAGCCCCTTTAAACTACGCCCCGTGCCCGTTCCAATATCTAAAATTGAGGCAGGTTGTAGCTTCAAGATATCCACTCGCTCAAGAGTACGGTCACAGATTGCATGCTGTGCTACAGCAGCCGCATCATAACTGCTTGCAGCCAGCGAAAAGTCATCGCGTAGACGTTGTTTGTTGATCTTTGAATCAATCATTCTTGCTTAATGTCACTATTAATACGTTGTAAAAAATAATTCGAATGTGAAATAAATGGGGCATGGCCTGCATTCGCTATTCGTTCTAATTTGGTATTTTTCCATATTACAACCGTCTGCTTTGCTGCATTAATCGATGATACTTGATCGTTCTCGCCATGCAGCAGTTCGATACGTAAAGAATTGAGGGTTGTGTCGTCACGTAAATCTATATCCTTCAACCATTGCAGTCCCCATTGAATTTTTTCTATATGCTTTTGCTGATCAGATAACGCGTCTTTTAATAAAGATAGGGTTTGCTGAGCTGATTTGGCATTTAAAACTTGTAATGCACAAAAATATTGTAGCGATTGTTGTGGTGTTTTTTTGAATTGTTGGGAAAATTTTGTAAACGTGTTTTCGTGCATACCGTGTGGCCACTGCGTGCTGGCTACAAACTTTGGAGTACTCGCAATTAAAATTAGTTTAGCTACGCGCTCTGGGAACTGTTTAGCAAATAACTGCGCAAGCAAACCACCCAATGACCAACCAACAATGCAACAAGTTTGCGGTAAGGATTGCGCTAACAATTCCAAGCCTTGCTCGATACTACAATCCCACTTTACTGCATGACTTTCACCATGTCCTGGAAGATCTATACACCAAACACGAAACTTTAGCCTTAGTTGATCTACACATGTTTGCCATATTTTCGAACTTGAACCCCATCCATGTAACAATACAAGATTAGGACCTTTGCCAAATTTTGAGATATGTAATTTCGACACAATGAATTTTTTGGACGCTATTGCATTTCAAATATTACTAGTTTTCGCGGCCTATTTGCTTGGTTCAATGAATAGCGCAATTTTAGTGACCCAATCCATGGGCTTACCCGACCCTCGTAAGGTAGGCTCCGGCAATCCCGGTGCAACAAACGTGTTACGTACAGGCAATAAATTTGCTGCGGCTGTTACCTTGATGGGCGACCTACTAAAAGGCTTTATTCCAGTTGTAATCACAGAAGTTTTAATTGGAGACGAGCGCCTGGTTGTTATAGTTGGCTTAGCTGCACTACTGGGACATATGTATCCGATCTATTATCGCTTTAAAGGTGGCAAGGGCATAGCAACACTACTAGGGGTGTTACTAGGATTAGAATGGATATTGGGTATGCAATGGATAGTAGTTTGGATAACTGTGGCTTTGATCTTCCGCTATTCATCATTGGCAGCATTAACGGCAACATTTATTACTGTATGCGGCTCATGGGTTTGGTTCATGAATAAATGGATACCAGGAGTACTGACAATTATCACTGTATTAATCTTTTGGCAACATCGCAGCAATATTAGTAATTTACTCTCGGGCAATGAATCAAAGCTAAGAAAATAAATAATTACTGGTCTTAAATGTTTTCTAAAGACCAGCGTGCTTGCACACAAATTTGCAGTGGTTCACAGTAACCGCTTTGCAAACGCAACAAGCCAAGCTGTGCGACCATGGCCGCGTTATCTGTACAATATTCTGGAGCAGGATAAAACACTTTGACGTTTTGTTTTTCAAGTCGTCGTTTCAATTGATTGCGCAATTTTTGATTTGCGCCTACTCCACCAGCAACTACCAAGGTTTTAGCTCGTGTGGCTTCAATTGCACGAATTGACTTAATCGTCAGCGTATCTACCACCGCATCTTCAAATTCACGTGCGATGTCTGCACGAACTTGGTCATCAATCTCAGCCAGATTTTTGAGGGTGTGGAGTACATGGGTCTTTAAACCACTAAAACTAAAGTCCAGTCCAGGGCGATCGAGCATGGGTCTCGGGAAGTTGAATCGATCTGGATTACCACGCAATGCCCATTGCGCAATTTGTGGCCCACCTGGATATTTAAGGCCCAACATTTGTGCGACTTTATCAAATGCCTCCCCCACCGCGTCATCAATGCTCTCTCCAAGTATCTTATATTTACCGACCGCAGCTACTTCAACTAATAAAGTATGACCCCCAGAAACGAGTAAAGCTAAATAAGGGTATTCCGGCGCAACATCTTCAAGTAGTGGGGCGAGCAAATGTGCCTCCATGTGATGCACTGCAATCGCGGGCTTGCCGATTGCCCATGCCAAACTGCGCGCTAAGCTGGCGCCGACTAATAAGGCACCTATTAATCCAGGGCCTGATGTATAGGCAACGGCATCTAAATCACCAAATGAGGATATCTTGGCTGCAGCCATGGCTTCTAGAATCAGTGGGCCCAGCTTGCGAATATGATCACGTGATGCCAGCTCTGGCACTATACCTCCGTATTCATTATGCAGTGCGCTTTGTGAATAAAGATAATTAGCTAATAATCCTTGTTTTTCGCATATGATCGCAACTGCGGTCTCATCACATGAAGTCTCAATTCCTAGTACTCGCATGCAAGCATTATCACGTGATTTGAATAAGTGCGCAGCCTCGCAAGTATATTTGTTGTGCATTTACGAGCTTTTATATGCTTTGTTAAGCTAGAAATTTGAATTATGGGGGCCTGTCGGTATAATCGCGGCTCTTTTTCATTTGAACAATAAACTCAAAAGTAATCGTATTTATATGCCCGGCGTACGTGTAAAAGAAAACGAGCCCTTTGATTTCGCCTTGCGGCGTTTTCGTCGTTCCTGTGAAAAGGCAGGTACAATCACAGAAGTGCGCCGACGTGAATTTTACGAAAAACCAACTGAAATTCGAAAGCGAAAAGCTGCGGCAGCTGTAAAGCGTAATCTTAAACGTGTAGCTCGCACTAGTTTACGTCGTCGTCGTTTATATTAAGTACAATCTTTCACACCTTCTGGTGTCTGCACTCAAATCCAAGCTTACCGAAGACATGAAGTCTGCACTGCGTGGCGGTGAGAAATCACGCCTGCAAACAATTCGGTTGATACTTGCGGCCATTAAGCAACAGGAAGTGGATACGCGCAAAGAACTCACTGATGAAGACATAATTATTGTATTAACAAAAATGCAAAAACAACGGCGTGAATCCATTGCACAATTCGAGAAAGCAAATCGTCAAGACCTAATCGATAAAGAAACAGCAGAAATGAAGCTTATTGAGGAATATTTACCTGAAGCGCTCAGCGAAGCAGAGATAGAAAAACTAATTGCAGAAGCCTTGTCAACATCAGGCGCTTCAAGTATCAAAGACATGGGCAAGGTGATGGCAATCCTCAAGCCAAAAATCTCAGGTAGAGCTGACATGGGCGCAATCAGCGCTAAAATTAAAACTGTGCTAAGTTCCTAGCATCTACGGGATCTATTAGCGTAAAGATCAAATCCACATCGAATTCGTAACTTATCCACAGTTTCTGTCTACAACATGTATTAAACAGACACCCATGTCCTCTTTACAAAATGACCTTTTTATACGCGCACTGTTAAGACAACCAGTTGAGCGCACACCCATCTGGATCATGCGTCAAGCCGGTCGCTACTTACCCGAATACCGCGCCGCACGAGAACGCGCAGGGGATTTTTTAACCCTATGTAAAACACCAGAGCTTGCATGTGAAGTGACATTACAACCTATTGACCGTTTCGGTTTCGATGCGGCAATTCTGTTTTCTGACATCTTAACGATTCCTGATGCAATGGGCTTAGGTTTGCAATTTAGTGAAGGCGAGGGACCGAAATTTACTAATCCCATTACCAATATAAACGATGTAAATCGCATCGCTGAACTTGAGACCATCAATGAACTTGAATATGTAATAGATGCCGTGCGTCTTATAAAAAATGAGCTAAACGGACGTGTTCCTTTGATTGGATTTTCTGGAAGCCCATGGACACTCGCAACCTATATGGTTGAAGGCCAAACCAGTAAAGAGTTTCGAAAAATAAAAACTATGCTCTATAAAGAACCTGAAATGCTTGAACGCTTGCTTGAAATTTTAAGTAAATCGGTAACCGCTTATTTATCTGCACAAATTGCGGCTGGCGCGCATGCGGTAATGATATTTGACACCTGGGGAGGTGTGCTGTCACGTGAGGCATATCTTAAATTCTCATTAGCACACATGCGGCGAATTGTGGAAAAACTGCTACACCTTCAAAACGATGTTCAAGTTCCGATAATTTTATTTACTAAAGGTGGAGGAAATTGGCTAACTGATATTGCAGCAACAGGGTGTCATGCGGTGGGTTTAGATTGGACCACTGAAATTGATCAAGCGCGTTCTCTAGTCGGCGATAAAGTTGCTCTGCAGGGTAATTTAGACCCCAGTGTCTTATATGGTTCGGATGACGTGATTCGAACTGAGGTGAAAAAGATCTTAGAAAAATACGGTAATGGTAATGGCCATGTCTTTAACTTGGGACATGGCATACAACAGTATGTTGACCCAAATAAAGTCACTGTTTTAGTCGACGCAGTAAGAGAATTAAGTCCAGCCTATCACTAGAACCGATCTCAAAATGCATCTGGCGCGCTGATACTGCATTGCGGATTCACTATCGTTAAAATCTATTTCTCAGAAAGTTCGACACCTCATCTAAGCGCACTTTCTATTATTACAAGGTAGGTTTTTTTGTTTGCCTAATTAGATTCGTCAGCGCTTTTATACCCATTCTTTGCATACTGCAGTTTTGGCTTTTACTCTTAGGATGTTGGTGTTGCTGACGCAATGTAAATATTGTTACTGCTAAATCACAGTCTTGATAGCAAAATATTAAAGTGGGTAAATAGATAAAATTATTACTCAGTTTAAAGCGCCGTTCTTCAACTCTTGAATCTATATTTTGCTGTTGTAAAACCTCAACTACTTCCTCTATTGCATCACAATAGACATGGATGCTAATTGGTGTACTTGCATTTGCCGTACCATCTAAAACAGGCCCAACTATATAAGGAGTAAATTCCGTTAGCCAATGCATTATGGTTAGTGCAATACTGCGCAATTCTTTCAGTATTGCATCATGATTAAGCAAAAAAGTATTGTGAAAGGATGAAATTGCACGCTCAATTTCGAAGTTACTGGGCAAAGATCCATAATGTGAATTACCTATGCGTTCACATGCTTTGCGTTTAGCATGTTGATAGTCTCGTATCCCTTCGGTTGCAATAATTTTTGCAGCTTCTTGTGCAAGCACCTCACGAAGCCGATCATGTTTTCTAACAGCCACAGTATTAAAAAAGTTGTTCTGGGATTTCTACTTCCTCACCACCTTGCTGATAGGTAGTTTGATTATTAGTTTCTGCACTTAGTGTCGGCATGTATTCTTCTCGAAAGGTTTCTTCAATACCTTGACTACTATCTTGATCAACAAGTAATCCAGTCATAGGGTCGATACGTAATGTCACTATTCCATCCGGTTGTCTTAGTGAGTTTTCTGGTTTACCTTCAAGCGCCGAGCGCATAAATTCAATCCATATTGGTAGTGCAGCCACACCACCTACTTCTCTACGGCCGAGTGGTTTATGTTGATCAAATCCCACCCAAGCGGTAGCAACAATATCACCATTAAAACCACTGAACCACGCATCGTGCTGATCATTTGTGGTGCCAGTTTTTCCTGCTATGTCACGGCGTCCTAATTCGCGTGCCTTTCTACCAGTACCGCGTTGAATGACATCCTGCATCATACTGACCATTTGATAAGCATTTTCTTTTGATAGCACTCGGTTAGCGCTTCGTAACTCTGCTGCAATCTCTAAATCATCACTTATCAAGTCATCACTATCTTTTTGCATTTGCTGCTGCAAGGCCTGACAATCTTCTTCACAAACCATGAGCGGACTTGATCGATATAAAACATCGCCTTTAATGGCCTCAATTCGTTCAATAAAATAAGATTCAATGTGATAGCCCCCATTGGCAAATACCGCGTATCCCGTGGCTAGCTCCAGTGGCGAGACGGAGCCTGAACCCAATGCTAAAGTCAGATCATAAGGTAATTGTTCTGGGTTAAACCCAAACTTAGTGATGTGTTGCATGGCATGTCTACGGCCGATATCTATAAGCAAACGAATCGAAACCATGTTGCGTGACTTCGTCAATGCATCACGTAACCGTGTGGGGCCAAAAAACTTACCGCTGTAATTTTGAGGACGCCAAGTATCTTCCAATGCAACATCTTCAAACACTACCGGCGCATCATTAATTATGCTGGCAGGGGTGTAGCCTGAATTTAACGCTGCAGAATATATAAAGGGCTTAAAGCTAGAGCCGGGCTGACGCTTTGCTTGAACAACACGATTAAACTTACTGTAATTATAATTATAGCCGCCCACTAGAGCTAATATGCTGCCATTTTGTGGGTCAATGGCAACAAATGCACCCGCGACTTCGGGAATTTGAGTTAAGGACCATTGGCCAGGCTCTGCTTCGACAACACGAATTAAATCCCCTCGTGTAAACATTTTAGTAAAATCTTTAGGTTCTTTACCCATGACGTTTTCATTAACATAAGGTTTCGCCCATTTTGCTTTCTCTAAATGCAAGTCAGACGTCTGTTGAGCACCTAGGTAAATTTCAATTTTTTGCGTATCAACTTTTGTAACAATTGCAGGAATTAGTCCGCCAATTTCTTGCAAATTACTCAATGCTTCATCTAATTTTTCAAAATCAATTTCATTTTTATCCGTATACACAAGTTCCAGGCGAGATTCTGGTCCTCGAAATCCGTGGCGTTGGTCGTAGGCTAGTAAACCATTCATAAGCGCAGGTTTTGCGATTTGTTGCAAACTGCTATCAATGGTGGTGAAGACGCGATGGCCCTTGTTGTACGCCTCGGTTCCGTAGGTTTCTACCATATAGGCCCTAGCCATTTCTCCAATATAGGGGGCATCAATTTCCACTCTAGGATAATGACGAGATGCTGTTACAGGGGCCTCTAAAGAATTTTTATAGGATTCTTCATCTATGTAGCGCAATTCTCGCATTCGCCCAAGTACGTAGTTGCGACGTAGTACTGCACGGTCAGCATTAATAATTGGGTTAAATCGCGAAGGTGCTTTGGGTAGCCCTGCAATCATCGCGACTTGAGCAAGATTTAACGCATCTACGCTTAGACCATAATAAACATCGGCAGCTGCTCCAACACCATAAGCACGATTACCCAAGTAAATTTTATTTAGGTAGAGCTCTAGAATTTCATTTTTACTAAGCTCATGCTCAATCCTGAGTGCTAAAAATATTTCCCTAAGCTTGCGAACATAGGTGCGCTCACGTCCTAAAAAGAAATTTCTCGCCAACTGCATGGTGATGGTACTCCCCCCTTGGCGTTTTTCGCCGGTAAGGGCAACATCGATAGCAGCTCGAATTAAGCCTTGATAATCTACCCCCGGATGTGCAAAAAATCGGTCATCCTCTGCAGCTAGAAATGCTTGAATAACTTGTGTGGGATAATTCTCAATATCTAGTGGTTGGCGCCGTTTCTCACCATATACCGCGATTAGCTTTCCATCGCGGCTATACACCTTGAGCGGCACTTGTAATTCAACGTCCTTAAGTGTAGCCACGCCAGGCAGACCTGGTACAAAATAGATATATGCTCCCAAAGCGGTGATCCCTGCTACGACGGACATCCCGAAAAATCCGATGAATATTAGGCGTAAAAGCTTTAAAAACAAGGGCATAACCTTACAATGTACATTGCTATAGTGAGTTATCGAACGGACCCGATATCAAATCCTAATTTAAGCGATACAGCAAGTATTTTGCTTAACACACCGATTGATATAGAGTTACGTACTATCCATTAATACAGACATATATAACACATACATAACAATCGCAAATTTAGATAAATTAGATACAAACGTGCTGCTCTTCAATAAAAATAAAGACCTTGTGATATATAAATAATATATAACTATTGTAAATTTAAGTAATTAGATACAAACGTGCTGCTCTTCAACAAAAATAAAGGCCCTGTAATTGGCTTGGATATTAGCTCTTCATCTGTAAAAGCTATGGAGTTTTCTCAAACTGGGAGTGGTTATCGAGTTGATCATTATGGAGTCGAACCCCTTCCTCCCAATGCTGTTACAGAAAAAGTAATCTCAGACGTCGATGCGGTGGGTGAAAGCATTCGACAAGTCATGAAAAAGGCAAGTTCCAAAGCAAAAAATTGCTGTTTAGCAGTCGCTGGTTCAGCAGTAATTACTAAAGTAATAAATATGCCTGCAAACTTAAGTGAAGAGGATTTGGAAGCGCAAATTCAGCTGGAAGCGGATCAGTATATTCCCTATGCACTTGAAGAAGTAAATTTAGACTTTGATGTATTAGGTCAAACTGAAGACAACCCGGATACAATCGATGTGCTATTAGCGGCGTCACGTAGTGAAAACGTCGATATGCGTATTGCTGCAGCAGAAGCCGCAGGACTTACGCCTATTGTGGTCGATGTTGAAGCCTATGCCATCGAAAATGTATTCCCTCTAATTGTTGACACCGTTGCAGATCAAGGTCGTGGTAAAACTGTCGCAGTGCTTGATATTGGCGCCACCATGACAAGTTTAAATGTTCTTCAAGATCACAAAATGGTTTACACGCGCGAGCAGCCATTTGGTGGTAAACAACTTACCGAAGAAATCATGCATCAATACGGACTTACTTATGAAGAGGCCGGTCTAGCCAAAAAAGAGGGTGGTCTACCAGAAAATTATGTATCAGATTTATTAGAGCCCTTTAAGAATACAGCAGCGCAGCAAGCTAATCGTTTTTTACAGTTTTATTATTCGGCCAGTCAGCATGTAACGGTTGATCATCTACTCCTAGCAGGAGGTTGTGCAGCAATTCCTGGCTTGGATGAAAAAATTGCAAAAGAAATAGGTATTACTACCACTATTGCTAATCCCTTTAGTCAACTTTCTCTGGGATCTAAAATTAATCCACATGCGTTGGGCGGTGATGCCCCATCCATGCTTATTGCTTGTGGGCTAGCATTACGGGCATTCGACTAAAATGGCAAGAATTAATCTATTACCATGGCGGGAAACGCGGCGTCACGAGCAACAAAAAGAGTTTTTTACGCTGATGGGCATAGCTGCGGCACTATGCGCTGTTGTTGTGCTTATGACGCATTTTGAAATTAACGGAAGAATTGGTCATCAGGACAGGCGAAATCAGTACCTCACTAATGAAATAAAAATACTTGACGACAAGATTAGAGAAATTAAAAAACTGGATTCAACCAGACAGGCATTGATTGAACGTATGGAAGTCATACAAAATTTACAAGCCACACGTCCCGGTATCGTGCATTTGTTTGATGAACTAGTAAAGACATTGCCTGAAGGGGCGCACCTTGTAAGTCTTAAACAGTCTGAAAACAATTTGCAAATCGCTGGACGAGCTGAGTCTAATGCGCGAGTTTCTTCTTACATGCGTAATATCGAAGCTTCAGAATGGTTAACAAAACCTAGTCTTGGAGTAATCGAGACAAAGGAAACAGATCTTGCGCGCATCAGTAACTTCAATCTGACTGCTTTGCAAGCAAATCCTAATATTGAAAGTAATTCTGAAGACTAATAAGAGTATGGATTTTTTAGAAGAATTAAGAAATACAAACCTTACGAATATCGGTATAGCACCGCTATTTGTAAAGGTATTGCTGATTGGAATTGTTTGTCTTGGAATTCTGTTTGCCGGGTATTACTTGCATCATAAAAATCAGCTCGAAGATTTAAAGCGAGTTCAAGCTAAAGAGCAAGAACTCAGAAAAACATTTGAGACCAAGGCAGAAAAAGCGGCTAACCTTGATCTATATAAAGTGCAATTAGAAGAGATGCGTCGAACATTTGGTACCTTGTTGCGTCAATTGCCTAGCAAGACCGAAATTCCAGCCCTTATTGTTGACATATCACAAACAGGCCTAGCCAGCGGTTTGGAAATTGAGTTATTCAGACCAAAAGCTGAATCAATACAAGAATTTTATGCTGAAAAACCTATAGATTTAAGAGTAATAGGTGACTATCACCAATTTGGTACATTTGCGAGCGAAATCGCGGCATTGCCACGTATTGTAACTCTGCATAATATTTCTCTTACACCAGAAGAGGAAAAAATGACCATGACAGCTACGGTAAAGACATATCGGTATTTAGATGAGGATGAACAATGAAAATTAGAATTGCTTTCAATCTGAATCTGATTTTTTTTACAATTTTAATTTTAGTAGTAACGCTATTTGCTGGTTGTGGACGAGAAATGCGAGATCTAGAAGACTATGTTGAAGAAGTAAAATCACGTGAGCCACCTGGTATAGACCCTATTCCTGAAGTCAAACCATATCAAAGCTATAAATACCAGGCTAATAATCAACGTAATCCATTCGATGCTTCAATTTTTCAAGCCAAGATCGTTGAAAAAATAAAAAGGCCCAATTCATCGATTTCGCCTGATCCCAATCGAACACCTGAGTTTCTAGAAAACTTTCCATTGGATAGCTTACGCATGGTGGGTACCTTAGAGCAAAGGGGAAGTTTGTGGGCATTAATTCAAACGCCAGAAAAAACAATTCAGCGCATTTCTTCAGGCAACTATGTAGGTCAAAATAATGGGAAAGTCTTAGAAGTCTCTGACGCAGGAATAAAGATTGAAGAAATTATTCCAGATGGTTTTGGCGGATGGCGCAAACGAGATGGCTCAATTGCATTAAGTGAGTAGCAAATCACATTTACTAGCAATATAAAAATAGATGATGATAGAACTTCTTTTTTAGGGAAAGCTAATATACTAAGGGGCAATATGCCATGAACGATACAAAACAAACTTTATCTACATTTCAATCAATGGATTCATTTGATTGTGGATCAATTTTTTGGAGATTAGCGCATAAAACCCTATTTGTAGTGTTACTTTTTATACTGGCTTCAGTCGCACAAGCACAAAATGCTCTTCAAGATATCAAGTATGCAAGTTTGCCTAACGAACAGATTCAGTTGTCATTCCAATTTTCGGGCACGCCACCAGAACCACTTGCATTTACTATTGATAACCCAGCTCGCATTGCATTAGATTTTGCAGGTACGAATAATGAATTAGCTAAGCGGTTTCAAGAAATCGGTATTGGTGTGGCACAAAGTGTAAATACTGCAGAGGCAAAAGGGCGAACTCGAGTTGTCGTTAACCTTACCCATATGGAAGACTATCGTACAAGTATATCGGGAAACAATCTAATTCTAACTATAGGTACCGGCGCTGGCGGTGTGAGCCAACCACAAGTAGTGAGCAGTGCTGATGCTGCAAAACCATCCGTATCAACACCGACATCTACCAGCGCATATAAAATTAATAATGTTGATTTTCGTCGTGGCGAAGGAGGTGTAGGGCGAATTTTAATTGAACTTTCTAATCCCAGAATACCCATCAACCTACGTGAACAAGGTGGACGCATCCTCGTTGATTTTTCTAATACCTATTTACCAAGTAATTTAAGCAAACGTTTAGATGTGGTTGATTTTGCAACTCCTGTGCAACTTATAGAGACATTTGCTGATGGGCCAAATACAAAGATGGTTATATCTCCGGATACAAGCAAAGCGTTTGAACACCTTGCGTATCAATCTGAAAATCAATATGTAGTTGAAGTCCGCGAAATACCAGAAGAGGTAATTGAGCAACGTAAAAAAGATGTGTTCGAGGGCGAGAGACTTTCTCTCAACTTTCAAGATATAGAGGTTAGGTCTGTGCTCCAACTCATAGCTGACTTTACCAACCTGAATATGGTAGTCAGTGACGCGGTTTCTGGAAACTTAACTTTACGTTTAAAACATGTTCCATGGGATCAGGCGCTAGATATCATATTAAAAACCAAAGGACTCGGTAAGCGTGAAACTGGCAATGTCATTTATGTGGCCCCAAGTGAAGAGATCGCAGCTCGTGAAAAATTGGAGCTAGAATCTCAACAACAAGTTCAAGAACTGGCACCGCTACGCTCTGAGTTTATACAAGTTAATTATGCTCGAGCATCTGATTTCGCAGCACTTTTAAAATCACCTGATAACTCATTATTGTCAGAACGAGGCAATGTCACGGTAGACGAACGCACGAATAATTTATTAGTTCAAGATACTGCATTGAAGCTTAATGAAATTCGACGTTTAGTAGATAGACTCGATATTCCAGTAAAACAGGTGCTCATAGAGTCGCGCATTGTCATCGCTAATGACGATTTTAGTAGATCCCTTGGAGTACGATTTGGCATTTCAAATAGAGATACTGACGGTGGTGCTGATGGAGACTTTGATGCAATTGCAGGCAACTTAGAAGGCACAGACCAGGCATTAAGTGGTGCCGATATTTCCTTAAACAACCGATTGAATGTGAATCTACCTGCTTCAGCTGCGACCGGTAGCGTTGCATTGGCGCTAGCCAAACTACCTCTGGGTCTACTTCTTGATTTAGAGCTCTCAGCAGCTCAAGCAGAAAGTCGAGCTGAAGTGGTCTCCACTCCACGGGTAATTGCATCAAATCAAACCACTGCGCGCATCGAACAAGGTACTGAAATACCATATCAATCTGCTACATCAAGTGGCGCAACAGATGTTGAATTTAAAAAAGCAGTGTTGTCATTAGAAGTTACACCACAAATTACACCCGATGACAGAGTTTCAATGAAACTAAAAGTCACGAATGACAGCATAGGTGAAGAGGTTCCATCTGGCTTTGGTGGCTTTATTCCATCGATTGATACCAATGAAGTGGAAACAGATGTACTTGTTGATAATGGCCAAACTATTGTGCTTGGAGGAGTTTATTCACAAGATAAATCAGATACTGTTAGTCGGGTACCTTTTTTCTCTGATTTACCATTATTAGGTTTTCTCTTCAAATCTACTACAATAAGAGACGATAAAGCTGAACTACTCATCTTTATTACACCTAAAATTATTAGTGAGCAGCTGACTTTGGTTCGTTAATAATTAAATTTTAATTATTTATTAAAAGGCCCTCTCTTATTGCGAGGGCTTTTTTGTTTTGGTCTATACTCTCTTCCATCTTCTTGCAATAGATACGATATCTTAAATTAAATTCAATTATTTAGTGAAAACTAAAAATATTATTCTTATTGGCACAATGGGTGCCGGGAAATCGACTGTAGGACGGAGATTGGCAAAAAGATTGGGAACCCAGTTTTATGATAGTGACAAAGTTATACAGAAAAAAACAGGTGTCGACATTCCCACAGTTTTTGAATACGAAGGCGAAAGTGGCTTTCGAATACGGGAAGAAAAAGTCATTAGTGAATTATGTCGGTTAGAAGGCATTGTGCTCGCTACTGGTGGAGGAGCTGTTCTCTCTGATAAAACAAGACACCTATTATCTTCAAGAGGCATAGTGTTTTATTTAAAGGCCTCTGTTGATACGCTTCTTAAACGCACACAAGGAGATACTAGTCGCCCATTGCTTAATGCCTTAAATAAACAACAGACAATATCTGCACTATTGCAACAAAGAGAACCACTGTATCAAGAAATAGCAGATCATATAATCAAAACAGATCGCCACACTACTAACTGGACTGTAAATCAAATTTTAAAACGCATTAATCATGTCTGAATCCCTATAGAATAAGGCGTATCAAAAGAAGTTCTCGATAATGACCACATTTGAAGTACAGCTAGGGAAGCGTAGTTATCCGATCTATATCGGTGAAAACATCCTTGAACAAGCGCTTTACCTGCACAAACATATCCATGGTGATAGAGTTTTCGTTATTAGTAATGAAAAAGTTGCACCCTTATACTTAGAGGCTGTATTAAAAAACTGTGAGCAGTATCGTTCTCATCATATGATTCTTCCTGATGGCGAATCGTATAAATCCCTAGATACTATGAATCTTATATACAGCGCATTGTTAGAGAACCACTGTGATAGGAGTACAACTTTAATAGCCTTGGGAGGCGGTGTAATTGGAGACATTACTGGTTTTGCAGCAGCAACGTATCAACGCGGTGTGAACTTCATTCAAATCCCTACTACATTACTTGCGCAAGTCGATTCATCTGTTGGTGGCAAAACGGGTGTTAATCATAAGTTAGGAAAGAACATGATTGGCGCTTTTTACCAACCTCAATGCGTCATCGCAGATCTAACCACTCTAAACACACTGGATAACCGAGAACTTAGTGCGGGTATAGCTGAGATTATTAAGTATGGCCTTATACGCGATGCCGATTTTTTTGATTGGTTAGAACAAAATATTAATAAGCTAGTAGCACGCGATCCCGAGGCCCTTGCATATGCGGTAGTTTGTTCATGTAAAAATAAAGCTCAGATCGTTGCTGAAGATGAGTTGGAGCAAACAGGAAAACGTGCATTATTAAATTACGGGCACACTTTTGGTCATGCGATTGAAACGGGTACGGGCTATGGAGTATGGCTACATGGAGAAGCTGTTGCATGTGGCATGCTCATGGCAGCAGCACTATCCATTAGACTAGGATGGTTAACTGAGCAAGATTATGCACGTGTAGTTAATCTATTAGAGATTGCCAAATTACCTAAAGAGCCACCTGCAGACATGCATATTGCTGAATTTATAAAGCTAATGGCAGTGGATAAAAAATCACTCGCGGGAAAACTACATCTAGTACTGCTTAAAGGCATTGGCAACGCAATTTTAACATCAGACTTTCCAACGTCATCATTAGAAGACGTATTGCGAGAATTCTGTAAAGTATAAGCACATGGGCGCAATATCTGTTGCAAATATAAATCATGATTCGCCGCAGTCAGCGGTTGCTTCATATGCTGCACAAGATGCTTTTTCAAAGGGTCGTCTATATACTGAAACAAAAGCAACGTATCGAGGAGAATTTCAACGCGATCGTGAACGCATCATTCATAGCACCGCTTTTCGCAGGCTTGAATACAAGACTCAAGTCTTCGTTAATCACGAAGGTGACTTATTTCGTACACGACTCACGCATTCTATCGAAGTTGCTCAAATAGCACGCGCAATTGCACGCGCACTAAACCTTAATCAGGACCTCTGTGAAGCAATAGCACTTGCACATGACCTTGGCCACACACCGTTTGGACATGCCGGACAAGATGCGCTAAATGAGTGTATGCGTGAACAGGGTGGTTTCGAGCATAATTTACAATCCTTACGCGTAGTAGATAAGCTTGAGCTTAAGTATCCACAATATCCTGGTCTAAATTTAACCTTTGAAACAAGAGAGGGCATTCTTAAGCATTGCTCTCGAATAAATGCAGAAAAATTAGGATCATTAGGCCAACGATTTCTACAACGATCACAGCCAAGTTTAGAAGCACAACTTACTAATATAGCTGATGAGATCGCTTATAATAATCATGATATTGATGACGGGTTACGTGCTGGTCTTATAACTGTTAAACAATTGAATGACACCGAATTATTTAGTGGACACTTCGCTATGACTACAAGAGAATTTCCTAATATCACCGAGCGCAGAAAAATCTATGAATCTATTCGCCGAATCATAAATGATTTAGTAACTGATTTAATAAATACTAGTCAAGCAGCCATAATGCAAAAAAAACTCGCTACCATTGATGACGTTCGTGCAACAAAGAAGCCATTGATCCAATTTAGTGGGGCCATGCTCCATAAGAATCGTGAGCTAAAATCTTTTTTAAACAAAAACTTATACCAGCACTATCGTGTGCATCGAATGAGCAATAAAGCCAAAAAAATAATTTTCGATTTGTACACTGCATTTTTTAATGATACTCACCTTATGCCTAATGAATATCGTGATAATGCGAATTTAACCCGGCAAAAAAAAGGGGATGCTGGACATGCACGAATTGTATCAGATTATATTGCGGGTATGACTGACAGATATGCAATTGCAGAGCACGAGCGAATATTCAATGCAAGAATCATTTGAAGATAGCTACAACCCAGATCCCATCCTAAATCTAGATGCCGATTTTATATCGGTTGAATGTCTTGAGAAGTTAGGTCTGGATGAAAATCCGTTTATTGATCATGCAAGAGACCCCTTTCTATTCATTGACGAACAACTTGAGATGTCGATTAATGTCTTAATGGACTATTTGCAAAATCAAAACTCGACCCTCGTTTTATTAGGAGAGATAGGGATAGGTAAAACTACACAATTACGCGCACTACTTAGAAAAGGCTATCAACATTTTAACTTTTGTACCCTTAGAGCAAAACCCAAGACTTCTTTTGCTGATGTCGAAAAAAAGATACAAGAACGCTGGCGATTACCAGAACAAAATATTGATGAAACATTACAAATTGATGAATACATTAAACGATACATAGAAACAGAAAAACATCCCGTACTGATAATAGATGATGCACATCGCTTGCAAAACCAAGCCCTTGATGCCTTATTACAATTAAAACACCGAGTCGGTCTGCAGTCTCCTCAAGCACTCGGTTTAGTGCTAGCATCTGAACCGAGTATCCAAACTCAACTTGCAGAACTTGAACAAATCAACCCAGCTGCTACACAAATTTATCAAATCAACGCACGCGCATTTGATGCTACACAATGCGAAAATTATATTAATTATCGATTAAAAAAAGCAGGAGCAACAGATGGGACTTTATTCACTCCTGAACAGATTCAGGAGTTTTATACTAAATCTCAAGGCTTACCGAGAATAATAAACAAACTTGCGCGCGAAGCTCTTTCTAAACAATGCCAACAAAACTCTCAAAGCACAACATCAGCATTTAAATTTGCTTCAAACCCAAGTATGCGCCTAGGATTAATTTTAGCAGGCTTAATCGGTCTTGCTTTCATTATTGGCACATTGTTAAAAAAGCCCCCGGAAGACCTTGTGCTTGATCTCAATAAAACTGAAATGGAACATGAAACTAAAACAAAGGAAGTGGTCGAGCTAGATACCGAAACACCTTCTGAAACCGAAACACCTTCTGAATATGACAATCAAGCTACACCAGTACGCAAACCGCAGGAAATATCTAAACCATATGTAGCACCTTTAGTTTTAGCGCCTTTACAAATTGAAGACACAGTAGGTACTAAAGTAATACAAGAGCAAACCACCAATAGTAAAGGCGAAGTTCAAACACAGCCATTTACGCCCGATTGGCTGCTTAAACAAAAGCCCGATACATATACAATACAAATCGTTGCTTCACCTAGCCAAGAGAATCTATTCGCATTTGCTAAAAAGCATTTAGAAGGTAAACAAACCGCTTACTATCAAAAATTAGGCCAAAATAAACAATGGTTTATTTTAGTATATGGAATTTTCCCAACTCGTGAGGAAGCCCTTACTACAATTGAGGCTTTACCTCCCAGCCTTCAGGAAAACCAACCCTACCCACTGCAAATCAACAAAATTCAACAAGTAATACGTCAATAATTGCATAAACCAACACTAGCAAGACTTGACTCTTCGAGACAAAATCGACATTGAATGCCTTCTTGACGGACCATATACTGATTGGCCTCATGATAGTGTCTAATTCAATTATCTGTACAGTGGACAATATAATTACCAGAAAAAGCTGTATTTCTCCTCACAAAAGCATAGATCCTTACATTCAGCGATTCATAGCAAAACGTAATGATCTGAGTTGCCATACACGGCAAACGGCTTAATTACTAGTGACTAAAAGAATTCCACAAGCTTTTATTGATGAGCTAATCACTCGTACCGATATCGTTGAGCTAATCGATAGCTACGTTTCACTGAAACAGAAGGGCAAAGAATTTATTGCTTGTTGCCCTTTTCATAATGAAAAAACACCATCATTCACCGTTAGTCCGGATAAGCAGTTTTATCATTGTTTCGGCTGTAGTGCACATGGCACAGCATTAGGTTTTTTAATGGAATATGAACATCTTGAATTTGTTGAAGCGGTCGAGACACTTGCACAAAAACTGGGGCTTGAAGTTCCTCAAGATGAGACTTTGACAATTAAAAACGATCACCAAGATCTACTTGTACTTCTAGAACAGGCAAATGTGTATTACCAAAAAATGTTGCGTGAACACCAAAAGGCTATCGAATATTTAAAAACACGTGGAGTAAGCGGTGAAGTTGCAGCTAAATTTGGCTTAGGCTTTGCACCAGATGGTTTTAGTAATTTGCTAAGTCAATTTGAAAACGCAGCGACTGAAGAACAACTAATCAAGACAGGATTAATAAAAAAGAACGACAATGGTAATAAATATGACCGTTTTAGAAACAGAATTGTATTTCCAATTAAAGATCGTCGTGGACGTGTAATTGGATTTGGCGGAAGAGTCTTAGGTGACGGAGTACCTAAATATTTAAACTCCCCTGAAACATCCCTATTTCATAAGAGCGAAGCTCTTTATGGTTTATATGAAGCAAGAAAAATAAAAGAAACGACGCAATCTATACTTGTAGTAGAGGGATATTTGGATGTAGTAGCATTAGCACAACACGGCATTGAAAATGTAGTGGCCACTCTCGGCACGGCTACTACAACACAACATATACAGCAGCTGTACCGTTATACACAAGAAATAATATTTTGTTTTGATGGTGATCGTGCTGGCCGTGCTGCCGCCTGGCGCGCAGCTCAGCAAACCATCCCTCTATTCAAGGATGGTCTTGAAGCGAAATTTTTGTTTTTACCCCAAGGTGAAGACCCGGATAGCTTAATTCGTACATGTGGCAAAAAAATCTTTCTAGAATATATGGCGGAAGGCGAGCCCTTATCAGCATTTATATTTGATAAATTAAGTGAAAATATAGATATTCGAACTCCTGCAGGAAAAGCCAGGCTCGCTCAAATAGCGAAACCACTACTAGAAAAATTCCCCAATGGAGTATTTAAAAATTTAATCTTGGAGGAGTTAGAAAAAAAAGTTGGCACCCCAATTCATTATGGCGTAGCGACTTCGTATGAAAATAAGCTCAATACTGCGAGACCATCATCTAATAGAACTACTCCGGTTCGATTAGCGATCTCTGCATTGCTACATGAGCCTTCTCTCGCATTAGATATAGAGTCTGTTGCAGAGTTAGAAAAATCATCTTTAGCTGGGGTTCCACTACTTACAAAAATTATCACGATTTGGAGCCAAGAGCCCAAACTCAGCACTGCCGCATTAATTGAGCGTTTTCGTGACCAGCAAGAGGGACTACAGATGCAGAAATTGTTAGCCTGGAATCCCCCTGAACTAGACGATCCCAAGCAGGCGTTTATAGATGCTATGAGCTGGATCTACCGTAAAACACAAAGCGCGCGAGTTCAGGAACTTATTGAAAAAGAAAGTACAGATGGCTTAAGCAAGGATGAAAGGCACGAATTTAGGAACTTACTGCATCAGAAAGCGTCCTAATAAGCTACCTATATCAGTATTTTCTGATACACTTACCGGTTTCGCTCAACAATCCCTCAGCACTCAAGGTTGGCACTAAATGGACGAAGATCAACAATCCAGTATTAAGCAACTCATCGCAAAAGGTAAGGAACAAGGATATCTTACTTATGCTGAGGTAAATGACCATTTACCCAGCGGAATTGTAGATCCTGAACAAATTGAAGATATTGTCAGCATGATTAATGACATGGGCATCACTGTCCATGAGCAAGCGCCCGATGCGGATAGTTTATTACTTTCCGACAATGCCGCCACTGATGATGATGAAGTTGCCGAAGAAGCTGCGGCGGCACTGGCTACTGTTGATAGTGAATTTGGTCGTACAACTGACCCTGTTCGCATGTACATGCGAGAAATGGGAATTGTAAATTTGTTGACGCGTGAAGGTGAAATTAAAATCGCCAAACGCATTGAAGATGGTTTACGTCAAGTCCTATTTGCCATCGGACATTACCCTGCCACAATAGAAAAATTGTTGGCCTTCTACACCAAAGTCGAATCCGAAGATTTGCGTTTAACTGATTTAATAACTGGCTTTGTTGATCCCGATGAGGATACCGATGCGATCCCACCTCCCGCCACACAAATTAGCCAGGCTAGCAGTGATGAAGTAGATGATGCGGATAAAGATGTAGATGAAGATGAAGATGAAGAAGAATTGGATACTGGTCCTGATCCAGAGGAAGCACGCATCTATTTTAAAAACTTAGAAAAAAAATATAAGAAACTTTCTAGCACAAGTGTTAGTAGTAACCTTAATAAACTAGCCAAGGCGCGTGAAGAGCTTGCGGAAGAATTCACCATGGTAAAACTCGTACCAAAGGTTGTGGAAATTCTTACTTCGGATCTTCGTAAAATGATGAATCGAATTCGTTCACACGAACGACATATCATGCAGATTTGCATACATGATGCAAAAATGCCGCGTAACAAGTTTATTGAAGCATTTACAGATCACGAAACTGATACAAAATGGGTGACCTCTCATACCAAATCACGTACTAAATATTCAAATGCCTTAGCCGATTTAAAATCGGAAATCATAAAAGATCAAGAAAAATTAATTTTAATTGAAAATGAGACGGATCTGACGATTCGTGAAATCAAAGACATTAACCGCCGCATGTCCATCGGTGAAGCGAAAGCGCGTCGTGCCAAGAAAGAAATGGTTGAAGCTAATTTGCGCTTGGTCATTTCAATTGCCAAGAAGTACACCAACCGCGGTTTACAGTTTTTAGACCTCATACAGGAAGGCAATATTGGGTTGATGAAAGCCGTAGATAAATTTGAGTACCGCCGTGGCTATAAATTTTCCACCTATGCAACATGGTGGATACGTCAAGCCATTACTCGCTCTATTGCCGACCAAGCGCGTACCATTCGCATACCCGTGCATATGATTGAGACCATAAATAAACTCAATCGAATTTCACGTCAGATGTTGCAAGAAATGGGACGCGAGCCGACGCCGGAAGAATTGGCCGAACGTATGGAGATGCCAGAAGACAAAGTACGCAAGGTCTTGAAGATTGCCAAAGAGCCGATATCCATGGAGACTCCAATTGGCGATGATGAGGATTCTCATCTTGGCGATTTTATTGAAGACGCAATGATTGAGTCACCAGTCGATTCAGCTTCCTCTGTAGGCTTGGGTGAGGCTACCCGTGAAATACTTGCATCACTTACACCTCGTGAAGCGAAAGTCTTGCGTATGCGCTTTGGCATTGACATGAATACTGATCACACCTTAGAAGAAGTAGGCAAGCAGTTTGACGTAACTCGCGAGCGCATTCGCCAAATTGAAGCCAAGGCCTTACGCAAACTTCGCCACCCAAGTCGATCAGAGCAGTTACGAAGCTTTCTCGAGATAGAATAAAATTCTTGGCATTCCAATAATTTTTAAATCATGGGCCTGTAGCTCAGTTGGTTAGAGCAGAGGACTCATAATCCTTTGGTCGTAGGTTCGAGTCCTACCGGGCCCACCAATAAAAACATGAACTTATGAAACTAAAGGCTGTTTTGACAATCTAATTGGTGCAATTTTGGTGCATTTGTATTCATTACTCTGTAATACAATAAGTAATGGCAAGCGTTGAACACTTAAAAAATGCCCCGATAAAGGAAGCATTAATTGACTTAAGGATTGGCCCCACAATTAAAGACAACGCATTAAATGAGATTGAATCTCTAGCCGATTCAATTTCAAACAGCTACCCAACTAAAAAAACAATTAAAGAAAATATACTTGGTTTTAAGCTAATACCAGATAAAGAATTAGTACATTCCTCATCAAAATCTGAGTTAGGTTATAGATGCGAAAATGAAAATCGTGTGGTTCAATTTAGGATAGATGGCTTTACATTTAGCGAGCTAACTCCGTATTCAAATTGGGTTACTATTCGAGATGAAGCAAAATCTTTATGGCTAAAGTACATCAAAGCAGTTTCCCCCAAGCAAGTAACACGCATTGCGGTTCGATATATAAACCTTATTAAGTTACCGAGGACAGGAAAGGACTTTTCTGAATATTTCGACATTTCTCCAACTGTACCTGTTGCTCCTAATTTAGTAGTTAAAAATTTTCTAAATCGAGTACAGTTTAAAGACATTGATAATAATATTGATTGTATACTTACACATTCATTAGAAGGCGGAGATAGTAATCATGCATTTGTGACATTAGATATAGATGCTTTCATACCTAAAGCTTTTGAAATTAACGATGAAACATATTGGAATTTATTTGAAACATTGCATGATTTTAAGAACAGAATATTTTTTACTTGTATAACTGAAAAAACTAAAGAGCTATATAAATAATGACGGTAATTTCTCTTACATTCAATCTTCCACCTTTATCACTAGATGCAGATAATAGGGCAATCAGTTCTGAGAGTAATAATTTACATCAGCAAATACTTAAAACTCGTTTTGATTGGGAAAACTATTCTGCAAGTAATTTTAATTTACAAGATGCGATTGATGAAGTTAAAAACTTATTTTTAGAATGCAGAAAAGAAAATTGGGATGGTTATTTTGCACAACCAATCTCTATTAAATCTCTTTCACATGCAATTAAGTTTCTAATTTCTTTGCCGAGTTGGTTAGAAGGCCCATCAATATCTGTAGAACCAGATGGCGAAATTGAATTTGAATGGAGAGGTCCAAATAATAAGGTATTCAGCGTAAGTATAGGTGAAAACAATACCATTACTTATGCTGGGATAATGGGTGATGGAGAAGAAATTTCTGGACAAACAAAGTTTGATGATTCAATTCCTCAAAAAATTATTCAAAACATTTCTGAGACAATCGAATAAAGATTTTGATAAATATACTGTTCATGAAAATGAACCGATTGCTAGATATATATTTAGTAAATCTCACATAAGCAGGTCAATCGGCAAACCAAAAGCTGCGGCTTACTTACCTAATCCTAAAAACCAAGAAACATCCGTTTTTAGGACTATGCATTTAAAATTACAAGATGTATTTGATATCGGTAATTCTGTAGGAAAAAAAAGAAATCAAAGCTTGAAGGGCTGGGGTTCAATTGTATCTAAAGATGTTCTGAAAACAGGTCTAAACATAACCCCTGAAATAAAAAGTCATATCAGACATGCGAATATTATCGATTGGCCAGAAAAAAAGAGCGAACAAAAGTTATTAGCATTAAAAATTGCTGAAAATTCTGTATTTATTGATGTGTCAGAAATTTAATTGCACCATTTTTACATATAATTTTTATAGAATTATTTTAAGCATTTGATTTAAAAACTAAAAACAAAAATTATTATAGGATTATTAATCCCATGTTGTAGATTTTTGGCTAATTTTGTAGGCTACAGCCATGGCTTACATCCAAAAACGCAAACTCAAAGATGGTTCGGATAACTTTCGCGTCCAAGTCCGCTTGCTGCTGCACGCCCATTTCATTGAGCAGACACAGCTTTTCTTCTAGGTAATTTGTTTGAACTTAAATTTTGTCTACCACGAGATTTTATTTTAACGGGTCTAGTTATAGAAGGATCAGGCTCATAGCGTTCAACCATTACTAGTTTAATCTTGCGTTTAATTAAACACTCAATGTCTTCAAGCAAATCCATTTCATCCATACTGACTAATGACAGTGCCTCTCCTTCCATTCCTGCTCTACCAGTTCGCCCAATTCGATGGATGTAATCTTCCGCAACACTTGGTATATCGTAGTTCACAACATGTGGCAGTTGACTAATATCCAGCCCGCGAGCAGCAATGTCTGTTGCAACCAAAACACGAACATTCCCTGATTTAAATTTTGCTAATGCCTTCGTTCTTACGCCCTGTTTTTTATCACCATGAATTGCAGCGGTATTGAGCCCATCTTTGGTTAATTGTTCGGCAAGCCGGTCTGCACCTCGCTTAGTCCGTACAAAAACTAATACTTGTTTCCAATTTTTTGAACCAATTAGAAATGACAGCAACTTTCTCTTTCGGCTTTTGTCCACTGGGTGCACAATTTGATTTACGTTTTCTGCAACCGTATTGCGCTGAGCCACTTCAACCAAAGCAGGTGATTTAAGTAAAAAATTAGAAAGCTGTTTTACATCATTAGAAAACGTAGCCGAGAACATTAAAGTTTGTTTATGGTTTGGTAAAAGCGCCAGGATTTTTCGAATGTCTTTAATAAAACCCATATCTAGCATTCGATCAGCTTCATCGAGCACTAAAATTTCAATGCTGGAAAGATTAATAGTGTTCCGCCCTACATGGTCTAGCAATCGACCAGGTGTGGCTACAACAATATCCACACCTTTGCGTAATTTAATAATTTGCGAATTGATACTCACCCCGCCATAAACTACTGCTGTACGAAGCGGCAGCTTCATCCCATATGCTCGTACACTTTCTGCAACCTGTGCAACTAATTCCCGTGTTGGTGCCAACACTAACGCACGAACTTTTCTTTTTGCTGAATTTGTTTCTGCGTTAGATATTAAATTTTGCAGCAATGGCAATGTGAAACCAGCCGTTTTACCTGTGCCTGTTTGCGCACCTCCCATCAGATCGTGTCCTTCTAAAATAAGTGGGATAGCTTGCTTTTGGATAGGCGTAGGCGTGCTGTAACCTTTTTCACTCACAGCATGATTTAATTCGGCCATAAGACCGAGCGATTGAAATGACATTCTTGACGTTCTCCAGTATTCGGCCCACCCAATACAAATTAGATTGGGATGGTCTAGGCAGAGATTAAATAATTCTGTTTCGAGATGAATCGGGAAGGATTACCGCGAGGACAAAGTATGCTGACCAATGAGCACCTTTAATTGAGCCTACACTATATATGAATAGTTGTTTAAATGGCAACCAATGCGCAAATACCAAATTGGATATGGGTTACTACATGGATGTTGTAACAAATTAAAGTTAGGTGATCTAAATGACACCTAACAGCCAAAAGCGGTCATTACGACTGCCTAATCCGCGCGTCTAATGTATGGTGGTCTGGTGTGGCAATTGTTAGGCATTCTCAACTGTATCAATTAGTGTGTGGGGATAATTCGGCTGGCGCTTCTGAAACGACAAAATTTTAGGCTTTTGAATGACACCGGCATCGATATTAATAGCCTGTCTAATTGTCTCATTTTGTTGCCAGCTATCATGGCTCTCGAGCGCAATTGGGAGATAGACAATTAGAGCGGCGGAGATGGATCTTGAGGCACTTTCCCAAATGAAGGATGGTGTGTTATCGACGGCATAGTAATCTACTGTTCCAATGTTAAACATTGGATTTTTGAATGTGGTTGGTTTAGCGAAAAAGAAACCCATAC
>CAJHZF010000117.1_pt1 | contig 51143 bp, 57 predicted proteins | sample 9198891 | NCBI WGS metagenome assembly CAJHZF01 (sample SAMEA7708349, study PRJEB35096) | sediment metagenome | biome: marine neritic benthic zone biome [ENVO:01000025]; feature: sediment [ENVO:00002007]; material: shallow marine sediment [ENVO:03000034] sea grass bed [ENVO_01000059] ...
AGCCGGTGCCACCCGCCGCATACGGTCCTACGCGGTAGCTGGGTATCGGTACATACATGGTGTCGGCTGCCAGTACGCTCGTGCTGAACCCCAGCATCGAACCTAATGCCACCAGTAAAATTATCAGTTTCTTCTTCATGTGTACTCCTCCTCTTCTAGTTAGAGGTCAAAATAACAACCACGTGCTTTATAGCTTGGGTTGGTTTAAGTTTGTTAAAATAAACTTTGATTATTGCCTAAGAAATAACTTGTAAGAGTTATTTATTCTATAGACCACACAGGCTTACGCTAGTTTACGTCTCTATGCGTTATCGGCAGTGTAACTATTGAGAGATGGAATGCAAGGTAAAAGTTCAGTAGTAAATTATTTATAACGATAAATCAGTACATATTAAAATACTAATGATAAGTATTGCCTATATATAAAGTGTGGTTAGCGTAAGTTAATTACAAACAACACGAAGACAATGGTTGAAACTTATTTACATAGTTAGACTGAGTTGAATAATGACTAGGGTATGCACCGATAGACAGCAAATGTTTGTTGCCCGTTATCAATTTTTGAAATTGCTGATACCGTGTCACCGCCCATATTTACAGCACTATTACGTGCCAATATCTGCAGTTCTTTTGCGATCACCGTTTGCTGTCTAGGTACAGTCATTATCGTTGGTTTTACACTTACCGTAGTTGCTCCACGTTTTTGACAATTTGCAACTTCCCCAGAGCTTAGAACACGAGCTTTTTCCCCGCCATGCGTTAACTTGATAGATGCGCATGCGGTTAAAGAAAAGATAGTTATAATAATGAAGCTTGCATAAAGTAATTTTTTAATCATGGTACAACTCGAATGGTGAATTAATAATCGTATTTTAGTGTAGTGCTTATTTTTAGTGTAGTGCTTATTTAATGAGTACTGCAAGAACAACAATCACAAATATATTGATTTTAAATGTGAGTAATAAGTTAACTTATGATTACATTTGATCAGCTGTGCTTTTATCTTGCAAAAAGCTAGTAATATTATCTATAGCTATATGCTGGGCTTGTTGATCTCGTCTTCCTTTATATTCTATTTCGCCTTTTTCTAAGCCTCGATCGCTGACTACAATGCGATGGGGGATGCCTATCAACTCATGATCTGCAAATAACAACCCAGCGCGTAGATCACGATCATCATAGAGCACTTCAAATCCAAAATTTTGTAACTCCTGGTAGAGTCGTTCGCAAGTTGCACTGACTTGCCCAGATTTTTTTAAGTTGATGGGTATGAGTGAAAAATCGAAGGGTGCAATAGATTGAGGCCAAATAATGCCTTGCTCATCGAAGTTTTGTTCAACTGCAGCTGCCACGACACGCGTTACACCAATGCCATAGCAACCCATAGTTATAATTTGCTCCTTACCGTCTGCTCTCAACACATTAGCCTTAAGTGCCTTACTATATTTATCTCCAAGCTGAAAAATATGTCCAACTTCAATGCCACGTTTAATCAAAATTGTACCTTTGCCATCTGGACTGGCGTCACCTTCAACAATTTTGCGTAAATCCTTGCTATCTAACTCATTAAAATTAAGGAAATCTCTTTCCCAATTTACGCCTTGGTAGTGATAGCCACCTTCATTCGCTCCACAAACAAAATTAGTCAATGCATAGGCAGCATGATCGATTAGGACTGGACAGTTTAAGTGTAATGGACCGAGTGAACCTACCTTGCAACCCAATAGCTCTTCGATTTCTTTGTCATTGGCAAACACTAGAGGATCGGCTACACCCTCTAATTTTTGTGCTTTAACCACATTAAGCTCATGATCACCACGTATTACTAGTGCAATAAGTGAATCGGTATCGCTTTTGACAATTAGGGTCTTTAGAACTTGTTTGGAAGATACGTTTAGAAAGGTACAAACATCTTCAATAGTGTGTTGGTTTGGTGTTGCAATTTTTTTAAGTGATTGTGTAGGGCTCTCAGAAGAGAGGTTGATTGGAAAAGTTGGTGTTAGTTCTATATTGGCGGCATAGTCACTCTGAGTCGAAAAGGCGATAGCATCTTCTCCTGATTCTGCTAACACATGAAATTCATGCGAGGTGCTTCCGCCAATACTGCCAGTATCCGCCTCTACAGCTCGAAACTCTAATCCAAGACGATTAAATATATTGCTGTAGGTTTCATACATCACTTTGTAAGTCTTCTCTAAACATTCTTTGCTGGTGTGAAATGAATATGCATCTTTCATAATGAATTCACGTGCGCGCATTACTCCAAATCGGGGGCGTATCTCATCACGAAACTTGGTTTGTATTTGATAATAATTAATCGGTAGTTGTTTATAACTGCGTATTTCACGTCGCACCAAATCAGTGATGACTTCTTCATGCGTTGGGCCATAACAGAATTCTCTATTATGTCGATCTTGGATTCGCAATAGCTCAGGGCCATATTGGTCCCAACGCCCAGATTCTTGCCATAATTCTGCAGGCTGAATAGAAGGCATCAGAACTTCAATTGCACCAGATTTATTCATTTCTTCGCGAATGATATTTTCAACTTTGCGAAGGACGAGCAAACCTAGAGGCAGCCAACTATAAAGCCCGGCTGCAAGACGACGGATCATCCCAGCACGCAGCATTAACTTATGACTGATTATTTCAGCATCTGCTGGAGATTCTTTTAGTGTAAATAATGGAAACTGACTTACACGCATGATTTATTGATGTTATGAGCATACATAGTAACAAGTTGTAGGTAAGGAACAAGCGGTGATGCTTGTTTTACGAGTTCTGCAAGAACGTTTGTGCTTGCTGTGTCTATGGTGAGATAAGCGTAAGTGCTTAAGAGTCGAGTCTTAGCTGGGCTTTGTTTAGAGAGGTGTTAGTTTAATTAGCCCTGGCAGTACTCATCGATTGAAGCTTGGGTCTCTTGAATTTTTGCTTGTTTTTCTTCATCAGTTAACTTTCGATATATGTCACCTTCTTTGATGGTAACTTGGCCGCGACTCGTTAATGATTCCATGTTTTTTTGTGCAATCGCGCAGTTTTCTTGTTTGATACGATTGCTTTCCTTTAAGACTTCTTCTTCAGTCTTTTTTTGCAGGCGTTGCTCACGACGTTCTTCGAATGCTATTTCTGAAGATCTATACTCTGCTTTGGCAACAGATTTGGTTTTGCCTAGATCTTTTTCAATCACAATTTCAAATTCTATCCCAGGCGGGGGCGGAGTTTGGCTGTAGATAGTTCTGCCATCTTCGTTCCATTTGTACACCGTGGCAGTATATGCAGCGGTGCATAGCATCAGGACGAATAATGTGTATGTAAGCGTTTTAATCTTCATGAGTTGAAAACATATTTGCAATTTCAAGGTCTAAGTTTAACAAATATCGTGGCTTTGTATGACTAAAATGATAATTCTGAAAGGCTGGACGGGTCGATTCGAACGACAAAGACCGGGTAATTGCTTCGTAAGTCATATTCAGTAAGCGAATTTTTAGCTTAATTCACTTTGATTAACACCAAAAATCATACACCTCAGTTACCTATTCAGGTGGTATACTCCCTTATAAATAATATGAATGAGCTTTCATGAGGCCGAAATGGCAGATCGACGATTACAGGTTTTCTACACCGTTGCCAAGTTACTCAGCTTTACCAAGGCGGCTGAAACGCTACACATGACACAACCGGCCGTTACATTTCAAGTGCGACAATTAGAAGAGCACTTTAATACTCGTCTATTTGATCGTACTCATAATCGTGTCACCCTTACTGAAGCAGGACGTAAATCGTATGAATATGCAGAGGAAATTTTTGAACTCTATACGGAAATGGAAAATTCCATTAAAGAACTAACGGGTGATGTGAGTGGTGCGTTAATACTGGGCGCAAGCACCACTATTGCAGAATATATGTTGCCCAGTTTACTTAGCGGATTTACAAAAAAATACCCCGATATTCAGATACGACTGAAAGTTTCGAATACGGAAGGCATAGTGTCTATGATCGAAAATAGTATGATCGATTTAGGCATAGTTGAAGGCCCGGTGACAAATAAAAATTTGTCAGTTGAGGTATGTCGTAGAGATAATTTGGCTGTGATAGTTCCTCCGGAACATGATTTGGCCAATCGAAAATCAATTTCAATGGAGGAGCTAATGCATTACCCATTTATATGTCGCGAAGAGGGCTCAGGTACTCGCGATGTAATAATGGAGTATATGGCTAAGATGGGATTAGATAAAAATAGTTTAAATATTTGTTTAGAGCTGGGTAGTCCTGAGTCCATTAAAGGCGCAGTCGAAGCGGGGATGGGGGTTGCAATTGTCTCATGCGCAACAATTGAAAAAGAACTTAAATTGGATAGTCTTTGCAAACTTACCCTTAATCCCCCGCTGGAGAGAGCTTTTTCATTTGTTCGTCAAAGACAAAAATTTCGACTGCATGCGATGGAAGAATTATTGGAGTATTCACGTGGATTTTGTGATGTAGAAAAACAAGCTGTATGACAGCTTTTATAGTCATTATTTGCCACTAAGTAACTATTCAGACTAAATAGTATTACTTTCTAGCTGAAAAAGTCTTTTATTTGTCGTTTTGTCCATGAATGGACTAGCTAAATAAAAATGATTTCAATAAAAGTGTAATCTGACATGGTTCTTCTGGTTCGCAGTGTCAAATTGATACATGATTGAATATATTAAAAGCTGGTACCAGCGCCACTTCTCGGACCCGCAAGTTGTTATTCTTGCGTTATTTTTAATCATCGGATTTGCAATTGTACTCTTGGCTGGGGATATATTGGCGCCTCTTCTGACTAGTATTGTAATTGCCTACGTTTTAGATGGTGCTGTAGATATACTGCGGCGCAGCAAAATTCCAAGATTTCTGGCTTTGCTGTTGGTATTTTCTGCTTTTATCGCGTTATTGCTATTAATTCTATTTGGATTAATTCCAAAATTGTCCCAACAGTTCACTCAGTTTTTTCGCGAGCTACCAAATATGATTGCGCATGGGCAGGATCTTTTGATGCAATTGCCTGATAAGTATCCAAGTCTTGCGCAGATCTTTACCGAAGAGCAAGTTAAAGAATTGATATGGTCCATTCGTTCCCAATTAATTTCAGCAGGCCATAATTTTATCACCCAACCATTAGAGTCTGTGGTTGGCTTAATAACTATTATGGTTTACTTGATTCTTGTGCCGTTACTCGTGTTTTTCTTCCTCAAAGATAAGTCTAAGATACTTGACTGGGTTGAAGGATTTCTTCCTGCTAATCGTGAGTTAACCAAAGAAGTGTGGTTTGAAGTCAACCAAAAAATTGCAAGTTATATTCGAGGTAAGTTTCTAGAAATTTTTGTGGTTTGGTCGGTTACTTATGTAACGTTTATTTTTTTTGATCTTGATTATGCAATGTTACTTTCATTCCTAGTCGGCATCTCTGTGATAATTCCATATGTTGGTGCCGCAGTGGTGACAGTTCCGATTGCTTTTGTAGCTTATTTTCAGTGGGGCATCGGGTCACTGTTTGCATATGTATTAATTGCTTATGCAGTAATTCAATTTTTAGATGGGAATATCTTGGTGCCACTATTATTTTCCGAAGTTGTAAATTTACATCCGGTTGCCATCATCGCAGCAGTTTTGATATTTGGTGGAATCTGGGGGCTTTGGGGAGTGTTTTTTGCAATTCCGCTTGCGACACTTGTGAATGCAGTTATCAATGCCTGGCCGAATGAAAACGCAGAGTTTCAAGAAGAAGTAGTGTCTAAAACGAAATCATAACGACTTCAAAGCCACTAAGACCGCGTTTACTTGGCCTTTCACTTTGCGCCATACCTGTATCAGCACGACCTTGTCGTCAATTAAAAAAGTACTATGCTCGATTCTGCGCGCTTTTTTTACCATACATATTATTCATATTAATCACATTAAATAGCGTGCATAGTTCTTTATCAGGAGCTGAACTAAACTCAAATGGAAACTTTTGTTGTGGCGTCAGCGCCTCCCTAGATATTCCATAAATTACTGTACTTGCACGTTATAATTTAGAATACGCATCTCGAAAATCCTGCTCTTCAGTCGTACAACCAGGTGTTGTCTTTTGGTTAAAATTACAAAACAATCTTGTTTCTCTAAGGTCTGACACTTTAATACTCTGGTTTGGGGTTGTGTCGCATCGAAATGCTGGAACTTGATGTTTAAGATGACAGTCAACTGCTTATAATTTGCCTTACGAATTGCTCTTATCTACTTTGGCTTAGACTTATGACATCCTTGTAATGTTATGATTTCATTTGTAATAGCACGAACTTTTTACCATTCAACAGTCCATTTGAGGTAGCCGGTGTTCAAAGGCAGTATGGTCGCTATCGCGACTCCTATGCACGAAGGGGGTGAGGTCGATTACGACTCCTTGGCCAGATATGTCGAGTTTCATATTGAAAACGACACCGATGCTTTAGTCCCGGCGGGTACCACGGGTGAGTCGGCGACATTAGACCATGCAGAACATAGTGAGGTCATACGCTTTGTGGTGGAGCGGGTAAAGGGCCGTATACCGGTAATTGCTGGTACAGGAGCAAATTCTACACACGAAGCCATTGAGCTGACCAAATGCGCCAAAGATGCAGGTGCCGATGCATGTTTATTAGTAACACCCTATTACAATAAGCCGACTCAGGAAGGCTTAGTGTTACATCATGAAGCCATTGCAAGAGCAGTTGCCATTCCTCAAATACTGTATAACGTACCAGGGCGAACAGCTTGTGACATGTTGCCAGAAACCGCCATTCGCCTTTCTCACGTAGAAAATATAATCGGTATCAAGGAAGCAACAGGGGATATTAGCCGCTGTAAAAAAATTCTTGCGGAAAGCAAAAATGGATTTTTGTTAATTAGTGGTGACGATGCCACAGCTATGGAATTTCTTTTTGCAGGGGGGCATGGTGTGATTACCGTCACAGGAAATGTTGCGCCCAAGTTGTTCCATGCGCTATGTATGGCTTGCCTTGAGGGTGATCGAACTAAAGCACAACAAATCAACTCTAAATTGGAACGCTTAAACAACGATTTATTTTTGGAGTCTAATCCAATACCAGTTAAATGGTGCCTAACTGAAATGGGCCTGTTCCCAAAGGGGATGCGTTTGCCGATGACTCAATTATCGAACATTCACCATGAAACCTTACGCCAGGCATTGCAACATGCGGGTTGTTTATAACAATATGATTACAAGCACGGATGGATAAATACTTACCAAAGTTGCGTTCTACGCTATTAGTTATAGCATTCATCTCAGTACTTCATGGCTGCGGATTTTTTAAATCTGCTACTGAATATACTGACAGTAGCAGTACCAACCCCCTAGAAGCTCCGCCCGATTTGATTACACCCCAGTGGGAAGATAGTTTAGAAATTCCAAAAACCGCTAACGATCGTGTCAGCGCCTTAGAAACTCAGGGTCCAGCGCTAGGAGCAGCGGTACTACCTGAATTTATAGATTTGCGCGTGCGACGCGAAGGACCAACACGCTGGTTAGAGGTGAATGCCGATCCAGTAACACTATGGCCATTGTTGCGCAAATTTTTGCTTGATGAAGAGTTTGGAATCGCAGCTGATGAGCCAGTGTTGGGTTATATCGAAACAGAGTGGAAACAAAATTTAAACCGTTCTACAAATGCAGAAACTCAACAAGAAAGCTTTGATGTTACGGGTGAAAAATTTCGCATACGACTTGAACGTCAACCCAATGCTGTTACCTATATATTTTTGACGCAACGTGGCGCAGAAGTTGCGGCTATTAATAGAGATAATCAGATATTGTGGAAACCACAGCCACCAAATGGTGAACGTGAAGCGAAGATGATGATTAAGTTGATGGAGTTTTTAGGAACTTCAAGGGACGATGCGCAGCAGAAATTTGCCACGGCGGATGCCCAGTTTTTATATCTGGATATTAAAAATATAGGCGGTGTTCCGGTTTTGATGGTGGGTGATAACTTTTCGCGTGTTTGGCGTAGAACCGGCGTGGCGTTAGATCGCTCTGGCTTATTAGTTGAAGATCACGATCGCAATAAAGGCGTGTACTATGTATCCTTAGATCTTGCACCCACCGAGGTTGGAGAACAAAAAGTAAATAGCGAAAAAGCCTTATATCAAATTCATTTACTTAGTCAGGGTGTGCAAACCTTAATCACTGCGCATCAAGCTGATGAAGATGCAGGCACGATAGATCCCAAGACTGCAAGGCAGCTATTGCGAAGAATAGTTGCAGCTTATCCAGGTAGCTATCCAAACGCATAACAATTTCTTAGTGATTAAATTCAAAACAATACGATTAAGATGTAACTTTTGAATTTTTTGATGTACTCAAATCATCTTGTATAAAATACTGAATTGACTTCAGTATCGAGTCAGCATCCAAACCCGCATCAACAAGCAGTTCATCACGCGTGGCATGATCTAAATATCGGTCTGGAAGACCTATATTATTAATGCGGATGACGTTTCTGTATTGAGCAAGCACTTCATTGACCGCACTACCTGCTCCACCCATCACAACGTTATCTTCTACCGTAATAATATAGTCATGATTGTAAGCCATTTCTTTGACTACATTCTGATCGATGGGTTTGACAAACCGCATATTCACTACCGTTGCATTTAATTCTTCCCCGGCTTTTAAGGCATCGTATACAGTACTGCCAAAGGCCAAAATGGCAATGCGTTTGCCTTCACGTAGAATTTTTGCTTTACCAATTTCAACTGCATTCATATCTGGATGCACGGGAGCGCCAGGGCCCGCTCCACGAGGATAGCGCACAGCTGTTGAAATATCTTGTAAATAGGCCGTATATAACATCCGACGCGTTTCATTTTCATCCGCGGGAACCATTACTATTATATTCGGGACACAACGTAAGTAGGTTAAGTCAAAACTTCCCGCATGGGTTTGACCATCTGGCCCAACAACCCCCGCGCGATCGATGGCGAATAACACTGGTAGGTTTTGAATCGTCACATCGTGAATAAGCTGATCATATGCACGTTGCAAGAAAGTCGAATAAATTGCTACAACTGGTTTTAGTTTTTCACATGCCATGCCTGCAGCAAGTGTTACAGCGTGTTGTTCTGCAATTGCTACGTCAAAGTAACGATCAGGGAATTTTTTAGAAAACTCGACCAGGCCAGATCCTTCTCGCATTGCTGGTGTTATTGCCATTACGCGTTTGTCTGTTTCAGCAATATCGCAAATCCAATCACTAAAAACTTTCGTGTAGGTTGTTTTAGGTTTTTTGTTAGATTTAACTACACCAATACTTGGATCAAATGCAGGTACGGCATGATATGCAACCGGATCAGACTCGGCTTTTTCATAGCCTTTACCTTTGCGCGTGACAATATGCAGCAATCGAGGACCACTAAGACGTTTTAAGTTTTGTAATGTTTTAACTAATCCCGTCACATCGTGCCCATCTACTGGGCCGAAATAATGTAGTCCCATTTCTTCAAATAGAGTACCAGGTGCTAACATACCCTTGACATGTTCTTCGGTACGACGCGCAAGTTCGTGAATGGGAGGTATGGGTTCTAGCAGTTTTTTACTTCCTTCGCGCATGGTTGAATACACTTTGCCCGATAACATACGTGCTAAATAATTTGTCATAGCCCCGACATTGGGCGAAATTGACATCTCATTGTCATTGAGTATGACTAGTAAATTGGCCTTAGTGCTGCCTAAGTGATTGAGTGCTTCATAAGCCAGTCCAGCCGTCATGCCGCCGTCACCGATTACTGCAATAACTTTTCGGTCGTCTCCTTTTTGATTACTGGCTATAGCCATACCTAATGCCGCACTGATAGAAGTACTGGAATGGCCTACGCCAAAGTGGTCATACTCACTTTCGCTTCGTTTAGGAAAGGGCGCCAGGCCGTCTTTAGTACGTATCGTAGTGATTCGTTCTTTACGACCTGTGAGAATTTTATGTGGATAGCATTGATGGCCTACATCCCAAACAATTCGATCGTTGGGAGTGTTAAATACATAATGTAACGCGATGGTGATTTCAATTGCGCCTAAACCGGCCGCAAAATGTCCCCCGCTGCTGGCAACGGAGTCTAATAGATAAGCACGTAACTCATTGGCAACCGCGGGCATTTGATGCGAATCAAGTGCGCGTAAATCTGCGGGGTAGTTAATGCCAGAAAGTAGGGGATATCGATTGTTGACCATTTAACTAATGAAGTACTGAAACAAATATTAAATACTTGAATGTATAAACTGTCCTTACAAGTGCATATGTAGAAGTATAGCGGTTATGAATTACGTGTGACCATGTAATTGCTCACAGCTCGTAAGGTTTCCCCTTGAACGTTCAAGCCACTAATTTCATTCAAGGCTTGTTGTAATAGATTATTGACAACATTTTCTGCTTGTTGCAGTCCTACAACGCTCGGATAGGTGGGTTTATTTTGTGCCGCATCTGACCCTTGTTGTTTACCTAGGGCTATTGTATCGGCTTGAATATCAAGAATATCATCGCGAATTTGAAATGCGAGTCCTATGCAATCTGCAAAATGTGCAAAACGTTTAAATACATCAGGATCATGTACTTCACTGGCGGTAACTGCCATTAGCACACTGGCTTTAATCAATGCGCCCGTCTTTAGACGATGCATATGTTCAATTTCATCTTTGCTGAGTTGTTTATTCACTGATGCTAGGTCAATGGCCTGTCCACCAGCCATGCCACAGGAACCTGAAGATTCTGCAAGTAGCTGTATCTTCTTGACTCGTTGCTTACTTGAAGCTGTGTCATTAGCCAGAATTGCAAACGCAAGAGCTTGTATGGCATCACCAGCGAGAATAGCAGTTGCCTCATCAAATGCCTTATGACAGGTAGGTAGGCCACGGCGTAAATCATCATTATCCATGGCGGGCAAATCATCATGAATAAGGGAATAACTATGCATAAGTTCAACAGCGCAAGCCGCAGTGTCCAACTTTTTTAGCTCAGCACCTAATGCTTCACCAATTGTATACAGTAAGGCCGGGCGTATACGTTTGCCACCCCCTAAAACTGCGTAACGCATGGCTTGGTGTAATGTTGTTGGAGGCTCGGATTCTTCTGGCAACCAGTTATCAAGTTGTTGATTGACTCGGTTGGCGTACTGATCGAGAACCTCTTCAATCGCCTTCAAGCAACTCTCCGTTGTCGAGATCTTTCTCTATCCAATCGCCGTCTTCTTTGCTTAGCACAGCAATCTTCTGTTCAGCAGACTGCAGTGCCTGACGACATTCACGTGTGAGTTTTACCCCTTGTTCAAAGAGTTTTAGGGATTCCTCTAATGAAAGCTCACCTTTCTCTAATTTGTTCACTAAAGCCTCAAGTTGCTTTAGTGACTTTTCAAAATCTACAGGTTTGGGTGTACTTTTTCGGGCCACATTAAAATCCTGAGTTGTTTCCAAGCATGTACTGCTGAAGTCTCTTTATGTGCGTGTAAATATTATTGACTTATTTTTAGACTTAGTCTAAAGTTGTTTACAGTTTAGACTCATTCTAAATCATACAAAAGTGACAATTTCATGGTGAAATTGCTATAAACATAATAGCTGGAGGTAGCGATAATGTCTCTAAAAGGCAGTAAAACAGAAGATAATCTCAAAGCCGCATTTGCGGGTGAATCCCAAGCCAATCGTCGATATCTATACTTCGCTGCAAAGGCTGATGTAGAGGGATATAACGATGTATCTGCGGTATTTCGTTCCACTGCAGAAGGCGAAACCGGACATGCACATGGACATCTTGAGTATTTAGAAGAGGTTGGTGACCCTGCAACGGGTCTGCCGATTGGCTCAACTCAAGATAACCTTAAGGCCGCAATTGCGGGTGAGACGCATGAGTACACCGATATGTATCCGGGTATGGCAAAAGCAGCTCGCGAAGAGGACTTTGATGAAATCGCAGATTGGTTCGAGACCTTAGCCAAGGCAGAACGCTCGCATGCGAATCGTTTTCAAAAAGCTTTAGATACGCTCGACTAATAATCGACTCGTAATAGAACATGCATTTGCACAAGGCGCTTCAGCGACTTGTGCAAATGCACCTCAACTAAAATAAATTATTTTTTATGAGAGAAGGTAGTCTCGAGGCGCCTACACGGCATCCCATTGATTGGAAAGATCCAAAGTTTTATGACGAGGAGGATCTTAATGCCGAGCTAGAGCGAGTATTTGATATCTGTCACGGTTGTCGGCGTTGCGTTAGTCTCTGTAACGCATTTCCAACTTTGTTTGATCTGGTTGATGAGTCTTCCACCATGGAAGTTGATGGCGTAGCAAAATCAGATTACATCAAAGTTGTCGATCATTGTTATCTATGCGATCTGTGTTTTTTAACAAAGTGCCCTTACGTTCCTCCGCATGAATGGAATGTAGATTTCCCGCATTTAATGTTGCGCGCCAAAGCGAATAAGTTTAAAAATAACGGCGCACCATTGCGCGATAAAATGCTCAGCAATACAGATCAAGTCGGATCATTTCTTGGTATTCCTATCATTGCGCAAGCCGCAAATGCTGTAAACCATTCCGTTTTAATGCGCAGAGGTATGCAAAAAGTATTGGGTATACACGCGGATGCACATTTACCAGACTACCAAAGTAAATCAGCAAAAAAACTATTCGCTATATATCAGACATCAGTTGCTTCACCTAAAGCTGCAGGAAGCACTAGTGGTAAAGTTGCCATATTCACAACCTGTTACGGTAATCATAATGAGCCAGGTTTGATCGACGATTTAATAAAAATTTTTGAACACAATGAAATTGCTACAAAACTGATCACCCAAGATAAATGTTGCAGCATGCCTAAATTAGAATTAGGTGATTTAGAATCTGTAGCACAGAACAAAGAACATAACATTCCAATTTTTCATGAAATTATTCAAGATGATTGGGATATCGTCGCACCGATTCCATCTTGCGTGTTGATGTTTAAACAAGAATTACCGTTAATGTTTCCAGGTGATGAGGCATTAGCAGAAGTACAGCAAGCTATATTTGATCCTTTTGAGTATTTAGCATTACGTCATAAAGAAGAAATGTTGAAGACAGATTTCAATACATCGCTGGGGAAAATTTCTTATCACGCACCTTGTCATTTGCGGGTACAAAAAATCGGCAACAAAACGAAAGAGATTTTGAGTTTGGTACCTGATACAGATATTGAAATTATCGAACGTTGTGCAGGGCATGATGGCACCTATGCAGTGAAACAAGAATTTCATGACATCTCCATGAAAATTGGACGTCCTGTGATGAATAAAATTAAAAAAGCTGAACCAAATTATTACTCGAGTGACTGTCCATTGGCAGGACACCACTTGGCAAATGGCCTGGAGAGTGACTCTTCTCCAACACATCCTTTAACGCTACTTAAAATTGCTTACGGTTTATAGAAAATGCAGAAATTAACTAGACAAGATTTACATTCACTTGAAGACTATTCGCAAATGCGTGATGAATTTCGAGCACAAATCATGCAGCACAAAAAAAATCGTATTCTGCAAATTGGTCCAAACGTGACGTTACATTTTGAAGATCGCTTAGTGATGCAATACCAAATTCAAGAAATGCTGCGTGCAGAGCGAATTTTTGAAAGAAGGCATTCAAGAAGAACTCGATGCTTATAATCCATTAATCCCAGATGGTACCAACTGGAAAGCAACGTTTATGATTGAGTTTCCAGATCCAGATGAACGTGCACAACGATTAAGAGAATTAATCGGAATTGAAGATCAAACTTGGGTGCAAGTCAGTGGTCATGCAAAAGTTTTTCCCATCTGCGATGAAGACATGCCAAGGGAGACCACCGATAAAACCTCATCAGTCCATTTCATGCGCTTCGAACTTGATAATGAAATGATTGCATCGCTTAAACAGAGTGCAGCGATAAGTGTTGGTATTGATCACCCTAAATATTTACACACTTTGGAAGCAATACCAAATGGCATGCGTGAATCATTAGTTGCGGATTTGGATTAATTTTCTAAATTTCTTACTTTATTTAAAACTATTGGTATTTTTTCGCTCTCTCACTAAACTTTATATTATTTTTTAAACATCTTCTCTAGAGAGTGATGGTACTTTTGTTTCGCCAAAAGTACCCAACACCACGGTTCCAGCATAGTCTAAGTCTTATATATCCAAGGATTATGCCTAACGCTGCGTTATCATTTGTATTATTAATATGCTAGCTGGTTCAGTCTTTTCGGCGGCTCGTGAACTCACTGCACTCGACCGCCATTCATGGCGGAAGTGCAGAAATAGCATCGTTACACGAATGTAACTTATTAGGGCAACGCACGACTACCTGGAGGTAGGAGGTAAAGCGACGCAGGATGCCAAAGCCGAGAAGCAGTTGCCGAGGTGCAAATTTCTGCCAACACATGCACTCGACTTTCTCCGAAACGCCCTTGCGCTTCTCAGCGTGATGTAATGTGCGGGGGAAGAGTTATTATATTAATATATTAATGAGCGCTTTCGACCCAAAGCAGACATTGTAAATTCAACATGAATAGTGGGTTAGAAATGCATTTAAGCAAATAAAAAAAATAGTAATGCTTAGCCTATAAGAGGAGAAGGCAGCAGAATCATTTTAGTAGTAAAGAAGCACGCATACTGCCCACTCAATTAATGCCGTCATTTTAAATGTTGAATATGACTCGCATAGCTGCATTATTACTAGCCTACTTTTTTTTAGTGCTCGCGCTTATTGGCGTGATTCTGCCTGGCTTGCCAACTGTACCCTTTTTGTTATTAGCGGCCTGGTTTTCCGCAAAAGGATCAGATCACTTACATCGTTGGCTCTATGCTCACCCACATCTTGGAAAACTCTTGATTGACTGGGAGCAGCAGGGGGCAATTTCACGCTCAAGCAAGGTAATAGCGTTTCTACTGCTTACATTAAGCTGGGTGATCATGTACCAACGTATCGATAATATATGGCTTATGACTGGGATGGCTGTGTTGTTTATTTCAATTATGGCGTTTCTCATCAGTCGGCCTGAGCCGCGTTGAAGTAAGTCCTTTGCGTCGTATTTTATGTACACTATTTTTCGGAGCAAAGAGCATGTGCAGAATTTTGTTTGTTAACAAACGCATGACAAGGCGGTCAAAAGGACGTCGCGTTCGCTCCACCTGTTAGCGCAGCGTTAATGTCCGCTTATGGCCGTGAGCGGACATTCACTTCTTGTAGAAATAAGAAAAAATGCTGAGTAATATCTAACTGGAGGGTGGGCGTTTAGGTGGTGCATCAAACTCAATTTGCTCAGCACCATTATAAACAAGGAATGCGCGACCCTTTGCTCGTGCAATCATGACAATTCCTAAATCGCGGGCAAGTTCTAAACCCATATTGGTAACCCCTGAGCGTGAAAGTAACACTGGAATGCCCATGTTGGCAGATTTCATGACCATTTCAGAAGTTAAGCGGCCGGTTGTGTAAAAAATTTTATCACCACCTGTTATATGTTCTAACCACATCCAGCCTGAAATTGCATCTGCAGCATTATGTCTGCCTACATCTTCAACAAATTTTAAAATCTCAGTGTCGTGGCAAAGTGCACAACCATGCACAGCGCCTGCGCGCTTATAAATTTCATTGAATTTTGTAATTTCTGCAAGTAATGCATAAATTTTTGATTGTTTAATAGAGACTTTAGTAATTTTGGCGTCATAAAGTTTATCCAGTGTGCAACTAAATACCGTGCCTTGTCCGCAACCTGAAGTCACTGTACGTTTGCTGAGTTTTTCTTCCCAGTCGGTAATTTCTTTTCCTGGGGCCAAGTTAACTGCAACGACTTCTTTTTCCCAATTCACATCTACCGATTCAATGTCGGTAATTTCTTCAAGTAATCGTTGATTGCGTAAATATCCCAGAGCAAGCTCTTCAGGATGCGTGCCTAACGTCATTAATGTGACAATTTCTCGATCGTTAACTTTTAACGTTAATGGCGATTCCCCGGCGACGTGTACTTCACGTTTATCATTAAATTGATCAATTGCTTCCACAGCATGTGTTGGGGCTAAGCCCTCTCGAGACATTTGTGGGCGGTAGGCTTTATCCATGTGCTTGTTCTATGTTTATAAAGCCTGATCTATAGCTTGGCTAAGCTTATCTATGGCGATGACTTCGAGCCCGGGAATTTTTTCCTTCGGCATATTTGCGCTGGGGATGATAGCTTTGGTAAAGCCATGTTCTTTGGCTTCTTTAAGGCGTGACATACCATTAAAAACAGGGCGAATTTCACCCGTGAGACCCACTTCTCCAAACACAGCAAGGTTGCGATCCAAGGCTTGATCTTTAAAACTGGAATATGCGGCAAGTAATACAGCAAGATCCGCACCGGTTTCCTTTAACTGTACACCGCCAACGATGTTTACAAAAACATCTTTATCATAAATCGCGATACCACCATGTCGATGCAAAATAGCAAGTAGCATGGTGAGCCGGTTTTGTTCGATACCAAGTGACACGCGTCGCGCATTTCCGGTTGGGTTATCGTCAACCAATGATTGAACTTCTAATAGTAAAGGTCGTGTAGCTTCACAAGTAACGGTGATAACACTTCCAGGAGTGTATTCGCTTCGTTGAGCTAAAAAGATTGCAGACGGATTTTTAACCCCCTTAAGCCCTGTGTCTTGCATGGCAAATACACCTAGTTCATTTACTGCACCAAATCGATTTTTTACCGCACGTAGTACACGATAACGTCCCCCTTCATCACCTTCAAAGTACAAGACGGTATCCACTACATGTTCAAGAACACGAGGTCCGGCAATGGAGCCGTCTTTAGTGACATGACCCACAACAAAAACGGTTGTATTGGTTTGTTTAGCAAATAGTGTAATTTGATTCGCGCACTCTCTTACTTGTGTAATCGAACCTGCCGCTGAGGGTGTTTTTTCGGAAGATAACGTTTGTATCGAATCAATCACCATGATATTTGGGCGTTCACGCATCGCATTGACAAGAATCTCTTCTAGATTGTTCGATGCGATCACGCGCAATTTAGAATCTTTATACCCAAGACGTTCTGCACGTAGTGCAACTTGTTGCAATGATTCTTCACCCGTCACATATAAGGCACGCTCTTGCTCCAGTGCACAAAGCACTTGCAACAATAAAGTCGACTTTCCTATGCCTGGATTACCACCGACTAGAATTACGGAGCCAGTGACTATGCCTCCGCCGAGAACACGATCTAATTCAGCAAGAGGTGTATGAATACGGCCATGTGATTCAAAGGTAATATCATTTAGGGCCTGCACTTCAGCTGTTGCTCCAGCATGTGTTAAGGAGGTAACTTTATTTTGTTTAAAAACTGCAGCTTGCTTTTCAATGGTGTTCCAGGCACTACAATCTGGGCACTGGCCCACCCATTTGGTGAATAGACTGGAACATTCAGTACACACAAAGTTTAGTTTTTTAGCCATACGAGTATTGTACTCGATCAACCACTAAACTTGCGTTACCTGTTTGGGAATTAATTAGATCTAGGCCACTTCTTCATGCTCAGGCAGACGAGGGCTGATGCGCGCGGTGCGCACCGCATTTTTATGTGTCTGTACTACTTCGATTGGATAGCCATCAATGAGTACACTCGTGCCAGGTTCGGGTATTGATTCCATATGCTCTAAAATTAAACCATTAATCGTTTTTGGTCCATCGTCGTGAAGTTCCCACTCCAAGACTTTATTGATTTCGCGCACATGGGTACTGCCATCTACTACATATGTACCATCATTTTGAGGGTGTATTTCGACATGGTAAGTTGTAGGATCATTAGTAAATTCACCTACAATCTCTTCTAACAAGTCCTCTAGTGTAACTAGACCTTGTATGTCTCCAAATTCATCCACCACTAAACTAAAGCGGCGTTTTTTATCCTGAAATTCAAATAAAAGTTTTTTTAAGTTTGTGGCTTCAGGAATGAAGTAGGGTTCGCGCAAGGCAAGTTCAAGGTCTTCACGCTCAATATCTTTGTGAATTATCTTTAGTAAGAGTTTACGTAAATGTAAAAAACCAACTACATTATCTATGTTACCTTTGTAAACTGGGATACGTGTATAGGCAATATTTTTTAGTTGAGTAACAATATCTTCCCAATTGTCCTCTAAATCTATACCAATGATCTCGTTCTTGGGGATCATTATATCTTCTGCAGTGACTTGTTCTAAATCAAGGACGCCTAATAACATCTGTTGATGCTCATTTGAAATAGAAGTGCCTTCATGATTAACAACTGTGCGTAACTCTTCATGCGTTAGTGTAGTGAGGACATTTTCTTTAACATTCACACCAAACAAACTTAATAAGGAATTAGAAATTAAGTTAACAAACCAAACAAACGGATATGCTATTGTCAATAAAGGCACAAAAATAATGGCAGCAGGCAAGGCTACTTTTTCTGCATGGAAAGCTGCAAGCGTTTTAGGCGTCAGCTCAGCAAAAATTAGAATTGCAAAAATTAATATAAAGGTAGCTACGGCAATACCTATGTCGCCATGCAAGCGGAAGCCAATGTAAGCAGATAATTGTGCAATCAAAATATTGACAACATTATTGCCAAGCAGAATAAGACCTATCAAACGGTCTGGTTTTTCTAATAGTTTTTGTGCTTGTTTGGCGCCGCGATGCCCAGTACCAACTAAATGGCGCAAGCGGTAACGATTGAGCGCCATCAATGCAGTTTCGGAGCCGGAAAAAAATGCTGAAAAAATAAATAAAATGAACAACACTAAAAATAGTGTGCTTATCGAATACTCGTCCAAAGTCTACGCGACCCTCCTGTAATAAACATGCTTATATTAACTGCCGCGTGAAGCCAATTGTCAAGTAACCGGTATAGTTGCAACCCTGTGCAGTATCAATTCTTGGACAAACTTACTGCCTAAATAGGCTAATATCAGGAATCCAAAGCCGCCCAAGGTCCAACGCATGGCCGCCTGTCCACGCCACCCAAATTGCCATCGCCCCCACAGCAAAAGCGCAAAAACAACCCAGGCTACTATAGATAAAATCGTCTTATGTGCAAGATGTTGTTCAAACATATTTTCCAAGAACAAAAATCCACTTGCGAGCGCAATAGTTAATAAAATAAATCCAACAGAAATAGTTTGGAATAAAAATTTTTCCGTATCATGTAAGGGAGGCAAGGCACGCGTTATTCCACTGAGATTATGTTTACGTAAATGTCTATCTTGAGTAAATAACAAAATAGATTGCAGTGCAGAAATGGTTAACACGCTGAATGCAAATAAAGAAGTTACGATGTGTAGCTGCAAGCCATGCAAATTTGAGGTAGAAGCTGCAACTTCAGGCCGTAGTATCGTTAAGGCAATTCCGGCAACCACGATCGGCAACACAAATAAACCCAAAAATTCTCTTTTTTTAGTGATTGATAAAATGAAAATTAGCGCAGAAATAATAAATAGTACAATAGAAACTGCATTGTAGAAGGTTAAATTCAGTCCATGTTCAGTAAAGGTTTGTGGATAAAGATGGATGGCATGCAATCCACATGCAATGCCCCATGCAATTAACATTAGACCACGTTTATCAGATTGTTCGCCGTCGGATACACGATGCGTACGCCACAAAATCAATACAAAGGTCAGCGCGTAAAACAGAATTGTGCTGTACTTTAAAATGCTTGAGATTGTCATGGATTGGATTGGGTATATTGCGCGATATGTCTCACATGAAATACTTGAACTAGTTCCGGGGCCTTATTCTCATGGCAGAATATATAAAGTGAATTGGGATATGCTAGACATTTCTACGAATTTGCCAATGATAGCATTATTCGATAATTGATCATTCAAAACGATGAAATTACGAGTCCTTGGCTGTAGTGGTGGTATTGGTTTAGGTCTAGAAACCACCTCATTATTATTAGATGACTCCGTATTAATAGACTGTGGTACGGGCTTAGGGGAGCTTTCGCTTGAAGAAATGTCTAAGCTTCAGCATATCTTTATCACCCATAGTCATTTAGACCACATCGCAATGTTGCCGATGTTGTTGGATACCATCTATGACCATTTGGTGGATCGGCCGTTGACACTACACTGCAAACAAGAAACCTTTAATGTCTTGTCGAAACATATATTTAACTGGGATGTGTGGCCAAATTTTTTTGAATTGCCGAATGCAGAGACTCCGGTAATCGTGTACGAGTCCATGCATCCAGGTGATTGCATTGAGTTTCAGGATAAAATCGTAAAAATGGTAGATGTTAATCATGCCGTACCGGCTTCAGCATTTATTGTAAATAATGGTCGGGCTTCCTTGGCTTTTAGCGGTGATACATTTATCAATGACTCGCTTTGGAGTGCATTAAATGAAGAATCACATGTCGATGCAATCATTGTCGAGTGCGGCTTTACTAATGAAGATGAAAATATTGGCCGTGATGCTAAGCATTATTATCCCAATGCACTTGCAACAGATCTTGCAAAGCTGCAACATCGCCCTAAGGTGTATATCTCCCACTTGCAGCCAGGCAAAGAAGAAGAGATCATCAATCAACTTAATTCAGCCATTACTGACTTTGAAATACACCGCCTCTCAAGTGGCGATATAATTTCGCTATAATCCATTCTTTGGTTTTTAATGCCTAACTAACCATGGTGCCCATGTATCGGGCGTGATTACATATATGTTTGATAATTTATCCAATCGCCTTTCTAGCACGGTAAAGAAACTGCGTGGTCAGGCGCGCCTTACCGAAGAAAATATTCAAGAAACTTTGCGTGAAGTACGCATGGCTCTGCTGGAGGCCGATGTTGCATTACCTGTAGTACGTGAATTTATTGAAAGTGTCAAAAAAAAGGCGCTTGGGCAAGAGGTATTGCACAGTCTTTCCCCTGGTCAGGCCTTAATCAAGATAGTAAACGATGATCTAGTACATCTGATGGGAGACGCCAATGAGGCGCTTGTACTTACGGCTCAACCCCCGGCAGTTCTTTTAATAGCAGGTCTTCAAGGGTCTGGTAAGACTACTAGCATTGCCAAACTTTCAAGATGGTTAAGCGAGCAACAGAAAAAGTCTGTAGCCGTGGTGAGTTGTGACGTGTATCGACCTGCAGCAATTCAGCAATTGCAAACTTTAGCCAGAGAAGTTGGTGCAGAATTTATTCCAAGTGACTCATCACAAGCACCTATTGATATTGCAAATCACGCCGTCGATCATGCTAAAAAACAATTTAAAGATGTTTTGTTAATTGATACTGCAGGGCGTTTGCATATCGATGACCAGATGATGCAAGAAATTATTGCACTGCATGCAGCTGTACAACCAACAGAGACTTTGTTTGTAGTCGATAGTATGAGCGGGCAAGATGCCGCAAATTCTGCTCAAGCTTTTAATGATGCCTTGCCACTTACTGGTGTCATTCTCACTAAAACTGATGGAGATGCACGTGGCGGTGCGGCTTTGTCGGTTCGACGCATAACTGGTAAGCCGATTAAATTTATTGGCACCGGTGAAAAAACAACTGCATTAGAACCCTTTCATCCTGATCGTATTGCATCGCGCATTTTGGGTATGGGTGATGTGGTAAGTCTGGTTGAAGAAGTTGAGCAAAAAGTCGATCGAGATAAAGCACAAAAACTAGCTAAGAAAATTAAAAAAGGAAAGAGTTTTGATCTCGTTGATTTGAAAAGCCAACTCGAGCAAATGAGGAATATGGGTGGACTAGCAGGCCTAATGGACAAAATTCCTGGTGCAGCAGGTTTACCTAAAAATACTCAAGCACTAAGTGATGATAAAGCTTTACCGCGCATGATTGCGATTATTGATTCTATGACTCCGCATGAACGACGCTTTCCAGATATCATTAAAAACACACGAAAACGCAGAATTGCAGCAGGCTCGGGTACACAAGTGCAAGATGTAAATCGTTTACTTAAACAGCATCTGCAAATGAAAAAAATGATGAAGAAGTTCTCTAAGAAAGGTGGTATGCAAAGGATGATGCAATCCATGCAGGGAAGGCTACCACCAGGATTAGGATAATTTGGATTTCTTTTGGCTTTGCAATAACACTTACCACCTGGGTTGGGTTAAGTTATTTATCCCTTGGTTTTACCGGTAATGTTCTCTCCTAGGATAGAGTAAGTTTTATATATCTATTAGCCTTGCAGGCAATGATTCCTAAAGGACTAGGCTAAGCGAATTAATCCTTCATTAAGTAGTGATATTTCTATATATTGGCTTTCTTTTCAGGCGAATTTGCGTACAATGCGCGGCTCGATTTGAATTCAAATAACCTTGAGACGACACCAACAACTACATGGTAACGATTCGACTATCTAGAGGCGGGTCCAAGAAGCGCCCCTTTTATCACATCGTAGTTACTGATTCTCGTAAGCGTAGAGATAGTGGTTATATCGAGCGCATCGGCTATTTCAGTCCTTTGGCAAAAGGCCAAGATGTACGTTTTTTTATTGAAATAGAGCGCTATGACCATTGGCTCGGCCATGGGGCTCAGCCTTCCGATCGAGTTGCAGGCTTGGTCAAGCAACACCTCAAGCAAGCGGCCTAAAAGAGGTCCCCCTGTCAGTCCAATAATTTGGGCCAAACTTCATTTATTCAGCTTGGCCATATGCTAGGTGCCTTTGGTATCAAGGGTTGGCTCAAAGTCTTTTCCTATTGTCGCCCCAGAGCGCAAATTTTCGATTACAAAACATGGCAATTGCGCATAGACGACAATGAAAAATCCTATGCATTGGAACAAGGTAAACCACATGGTAATGGCATCATTGCTAAATTATCGGGTATCGATACTCGGACTCAAGCTGAAACACTAGCTGCTGCGGAAATTTGGGTGTCTACTTCGAAATTATCGAAATTGCCAGCGGGCGAATATTATTGGTATCAGCTTACCGGCTTGAAGGTAGTCACTGTTGACGGACAAATCTTAGGTAAAATTGAACGCTTGCTGCAAACTGGTGCAAATGATGTGCTCGTAGTAAAAAGCGATCCTGATTCAGAAGAAATATTAATCCCTTATATAAGAGGGGATGTGATCAAAGAGGTCGATCTAGATCAACAATTGATGATAGTAGATTGGCAGACAGGCTTTAATTAGTAAATTCACTAATGCACATCGATATCATTACTTTATTTCCAGAAATGGTGCTGAACTTGGCTAAGTTTGGTGTGATCGGTCGAGCCATCGAGACTAAGCTGGTAAGTTTAAATGTTATAAATCCACGTGATTTTTCAACCGATCCTCATCGTAGGGTCGATGACCGACCCTACGGAGGAGGACCGGGTATGGTTATGCAATTTGAACCTTTGCAAAAAGCTATTCAAAAGGCTACGCAAACGGCAAGTAAAAGTCGTGTAGTTTGTCTTTCTGCTCATGGTGCGCTGTTTAAACAAGCAGATGTGGAGAGATTGGGGGTTTATCCTCATCTAGTGCTGGTGGCGGGGCGTTACAAGGGCATAGATGAGAGGCTGATTGAGGCCGAGGTTGACGAAGAGATCAGTATTGGCGATTTTGTCATCAGTGGTGGAGAATTGCCTGCCATGATTCTAGCTGATGCCTTGGTTCGGCACGTACCTGGAGCATTAGGGCATGAAGAATCGGCCTTACGGGATTCCTTTATTGACGGACTGCTCGATTGCCCGCATTATACGCGGCCGGAAAGCATAGATGGGCATGCTGTACCAAAAGTGTTATTGCAAGGTGACCATCAGGCGATAGAACAGTGGCGAAAAAAACAGTCATTGGGCCGCACTTATCTACGTAGGCCAGATTTGATTGCAAAAATGGAATTAAGCGAAGAACAGCAGGCCTTGCTTGAGGAGTTTTTGCAAGAGCAACAGGACTAATTACTGAAGAAAACGATGATGACAAATATCATTCAAGAACTAAATCAGCAGCAACTTAAAAAAAAGATCCCGGAATTTTACTCGGGTGATACTGTAGTTGTGCAAGTCAAAGTGAAAGAGGGTAATCGAGAGCGTTTGCAAGCCTTTGAAGGAGTGGTTATTGCCAAACGTAATCGCGGACTGAACTCTGCGTTTACCGTAAGAAAAATTTCACATGGTGAAGGTGTTGAGCGTGTTTTTCAAACACATAGCCCGATGATCTCAAGTATTAAAGTAAAGCGTAAAGGTAACGTAAGGCGAGCGAAGCTTTACTACTTACGGGGCAGAACAGGTAAAGCCGCTAGAATCAAAGAAAAGATTTAGTTTTTTGGGTTAAAAATTTTTATAAAAACGCCTCGTAAAACGAGGCGTTTTTATTTTTGTGGAGTAAAATTACCCTACAAATTAATTAAATCATTACCCAGGCAGGGAAAAGATATGAATCAAATGATCACTGCAACGCCAATAGGAAAATTGGCAGTTAAATATGAAAGTGATTTCGTTATAGAGGTTCAACATATAGCATCACAAACACGCGCGACTTTAAGTAATGATTTTTTTGCCAAAGAAATGCAAAAGCAATTGCAAGCTTACTTTGCAGGTGACCTGCAAAAATTTGATATCCAATTTTTATTTGCAAATGCCACAGACTTTCAAGTGCTGGTCTGGGAACAAATTAGAAAAATACCATTTGGTGCTACACAAACATATGGTGAAATTGCTAAAAAGATTAAATCTGGGCCACGTGCAGTGGGTAATGCATGTCGAAGAAATAAGTTGCTGTTAATTGTTCCATGTCATCGTGTGGTTAGTGTTTCTGGTATAGGTGGCTTTATGGGAGATGCCGATGGCAGTCTCGTGCGTCGTAAACGATGGTTGCTCAACCATGAGCAACGGTATCTTCAAGCAGCGTAACTAATCAAACATATACCATAGGTGTGAGGCTATCTACACACTATTAAAAAAATGGATCAACTAACAGCCAAGTTTAGATAAATGCATATACGTTACCTCAAACATTAACTAACAAGTGGCACATAGTATTCCCAGATATGAAGTTTCAATCTATCTCGATCTAAGTTGCATCTAAGTAAAGTGATATGCACATACATTATTTGAAGCATGTATCTTTTGAAGGTTTAGGTAGTATGGAAAGCATGCTTGTCGCAAAAGGCTGTGAGTTGTCATGCACGTACATGTATCAAGATCAATCGTTGCCTTCTATTCATGATATGGACGCACTCATTGTCATGGGTGGACCCATGGGGGTGCACGATGAAGACAAATTCCCGTGGTTAACTCTAGAAAAGGGCTTTATTGAATCAGTAATCCAGCGAGAGATACCTGTTTTTGGCGTGTGTTTGGGTACACAACTGATCGCCGACGTTTTGGGGGCGGCGGTAACCAAAAATGTGCATGAAGAGATCGGTTGGTTTCCTGTTAAACGGACCAAAGGGCTGTTAGATGAGCGTGTTCAGAGCCTGCCAACAAGCTTTGACGCTTTACATTGGCATAGCGATACTTTTGAAATTCCATCTGGTGCCACAAATTTTATCGTTAGTGACGGATGTGCAAACCAAGCCTTTGTGTATGCAGATCATGTGCTGGCGCTACAATTTCACCTTGAAATGCTACCCAGTCATGTGCAAGCCATTTACCAAGAATGTGGCAAGCCGGAGCAAACGGGCCCCTATATACAAAGCCTGGATGAAATGCTAGCACCAGCTGATAATTTCCAGCGTGCAGGTAAAATACTTGAAGAATTCATAGAGGCCTTTATTTTTCAAAAATTGACCCCATAAATATACGATAACACCACCACCGGAGAATAATAATGGAAGACAGCAGCAGAAAAGATATTCGAGCCCTACTCAAGACCTTTGGTGTTAGAGCTGATGAAGCAATTGTGGGGCATCTCGCTAAACATCCAGAGGTAAAGCAGCTTAAGTTAAGAGTCACTTTAGAAGACCTGACCGATTATGGTACCTCAGTACCAAGTGAAACCTTAGCACTTGAAGTAGACGGTGAGGTCAATCGTTAATTTTTTAACTATAAATTTTATTGAATAAACAATGAGTACGGAAACAAAAAAAGAAACCCTGCAATTTGAAACTGAAGTTGCGCAACTTCTGCATTTAATGATTCACTCTCTTTATTCAAATAAAGAGATTTTTTTGCGTGAGTTAATTTCTAACTCCTCAGATGCGTGTGACAAGTTACGTTTTGAAGCAATTTCAAATGATTCTTTGTTAAGTAAAGACGCTGAACTCAAAATACAAATTGAGTTTGATAAAAATGATCGCACCATTACCGTTCGCGACAATGGTATAGGGATGAGTCGTGATGAAGTCATTCAAAATATAGGCACTATCGCAAAATCTGGCACCAAAGAATTTCTTGAGCAATTAACCGGTGATCAAAGCAAAGATGCGCATCTCATTGGTCAATTTGGGGTGGGATTTTATTCCGCATTTATCGTCGCAGATAAAATCACACTGATTTCACGCCGAGCCGGCTTAGAAAAAGATCAAGCAGTACGTTGGGAATCTGAAGGAACAGGCTCATATACCTTAGAAGATATAGAGCGAGAAAAGCGTGGTACGGAAGTTATTCTGCATTTAAAGAAAGATGAAGATGAATTATTAAATGGTTGGCGATTGCGTTCCATCATTACAAAGTATTCTGATCATGTATCTTTACCCATTGAGATGCGTGAAGAAAATGATAAGGGCGAACCCACGGCCAAATGGGAAACCGTTAATAAGGCCTCGGCACTCTGGACACGGCCCAAGAATGAAATTAGTGAAGATGAATACAAAGAATTCTATAAGCATGTGGGGCACGATTTCGCCGATCCATTAACGTGGACGCATATTCGTGTCGAAGGCAAAACCGAATACATTTCGCTTTTGTATATTCCCAAGCAAGCGCCATTTGATTTATTTGAACCAAATCCAACTCATGGCGTAAAACTGTACGTGCAACGTGTGTTTATCATGGATGATGCGGAAAAATTGATGCCACGCTATTTGCGGTTTGTGCGCGGTGTAATTGATTCAAATGATTTGCCATTGAATATTTCTAGAGAAATTTTGCAGAGCAATAAAATTATCGACAACATTCGCTCTGGTTCAGTAAAGAAAATACTGGGCTTGCTTGAAAATCTTGCTAAAAACGAGTCAGTCAAATACCAAGAGTTTTGGTCCGTATTTGGCAAGGTTTTGAAAGAAGGTCCTGGAGAAGATTTTGCCAATAAAGAAAAAATTGCCAAATTACTCAGGTTTGCATCCACGCATAACGATAATGATGCACAGAATGTTTCCTTAGACGATTACATTGCGCGCATGAAGCCCGAGCAAGAAAAAATATACTACATTACTGCAGATAACTATGCCGCAGCCAAAAATAGCCCACACCTAGAAATTTTCCGTGATAAAGACATTGAAGTGTTGTTGCTGTTTGATCGTGTGGATGAATGGTTAATGAGCCATTTAACCGAATACCAGGAAAAACCCTTTGCATCCGTGGCTAAAGGTGAGCTTGATCTTGGCAAGATAGCTGATGAAGAAGATAAAAAAGAGCAACAGAAAAAAGAAAATGAAGCAAAAGACTTAATTAAGCACATTAAAAAAGTGCTTGACGATAAAGTTGAAGATGTACGCGTTTCTCATCGTCTTACCACCTCTCCGGCGTGCATTGTGCTCAATGAACAAGAAATGGCCCTGTACATGCAGCACTTAATGCGCCAAGCAGGGCATGATATGCCTTTAACCAAGCCTGTTTTAGAAATTAACCCAAGTCATGCACTTATAAAGCGCATGGAAAACGAAGAAGTAGAAGACCGCTTTGAGGATTGGGCAAAGATTTTGTTTGATCAAGCCATTCTTGCAGAGGGCGGCCAACTTGAAGATCCTGCAAGTTTCGTTAATCGCTTAAATCAAATGATTAATGAAATTGCCAGTTAATTAATGGCATAAATTGTGTCGACTAAACCTTTCTGGAAAACAAAATCTCTCCATGAGATGAACAAGAAAGAGTGGGAATCACTCTGTGATGGTTGTGGTAAATGTTGTTTGATTAAACTAGAAGATACTGAAACAAAAGAACTTTTTTATACAGATGTAGCGTGTCATTTGCTGAATACTAGAACTTGCCAATGCAAAAACTATCCTAAACGCAAACAGTTGGTAGAGGATTGTCTACAACTTGCATCAGATGATGTAGAAGATTTTAAATGGTTGCCTAACACATGCGCATATCGGTTATTACATGAAGGTAAAGACTTACCCAAATGGCATCATTTAGTCAGTGGTAATTGTAATACCGTACATAAACAAAAGATGTCCGTTCAAAATCGAACAGTGAGCGAAACAGAAGTACTCGAAATTGCTGAACATATAGTCTACTGGGTATAGATCATTATTTAACATCGTCATAATATGACGATGGCCCGAAGTTCAAAATACTTCCCTGTATTTTGTAAAATGAACATCTATATTTAATAGATTTTAATCAGTAAAAAGAACGTTCACTTCTAACCCAAGGTTTGGGTACGTATCATAAAATACTTACTAAATATCTATTCTGTCCAAGTATTTACTAAGATTTGATAACTCAATTAAAGTAAGTATATTAATGTGCACAAGAAAATTCGCATAGATAAATGGCTTTGGGCCGCACGCTTTTTCAAAACGCGTTCTTTGGCTGCTGACGTAGTAAATGGCGGTAAAGTGCATGTCAATGGAAAACGGGTTAAATCATCGCGACCCATTCAAATTGGAGATCAACTTGAGATTACTCGGGGTCAATATCAAACAATAGTTGTAGTCGAAGCACTAAGTGAAAAACGCGGTCCTACAACAGAGGCGCAAAAACTTTACCAAGAAACACAAGATAGTATTGAAGCGCGAGAACTTAAAACTCAACAACGCAAATTACTCGATGCAGGCATGCCAAGAACTCAAGGCAAACCCGACAAGCATCAACGCAGACAAATTCGTAAAGCCAGTGGTAAATCTTAATATTCAATGGCAATAATTACTAAATTTAGTATGTGGTTTGTATATGAACATCGCCGAGTAGGCAAACAGTCGCATAAGCTACCTACTAACTTATAATCGTAAACTTTTGTAGTTAACATTAATTGTTGTCTGCAGAGTAATTTAGAATTTTTCTAATACGCTTAAAATGTAATCAATGTCTTTATCAGTATGATTTGCTGCTACTTGTAGCCTAATTTCTTCTTCGCTTTTGGGTACGACAGGATAGTTCAGGCCTGTCACAAGGATATTATTCTTAAATAGATGATCTACTAAAGCTGACGTTTTTTTCGTATCACGTATTAATATCGGCACAATTGGGTGTTCGCCATCGATAGTGTCAAATCCTTGTTTTTTTAAGCCATCTCGCAATTTTTCTGCGAGATTGCGTAAGTGCGATAACAATTTTTCACCTTCGGCACTATCTAGGATAATTAACGATTGCAGCGCTGCTGCCGCTTCTGCCGGTGTAATGGGGTTAGAGTAAATATAAAACGGCGCAGTTTCCTTTAAATAATCGATTACTTTTGTATTCGATACAATGTAACCACCATTCACGCCAAACGCCTTGCCTAATGTTGCAATGAGGATATCGGCTTTTGTATTAGTGACCTCTTCAGTGCCGCGTCCACATTTGCCATAGGTACCCACGCCATGCGAGTCATCCACGATGAATATCACACCTTCTTCGTAGTGTTCTTCATGCTGTGAGCAGATTGTTTTGATTTCACGCAAAGGCGCATGATCCCCGCGCATACTAAAAATACCATCAGTGACTACACACACACGATTCACCTCGCCTTTATTAGATTCAAGAAGATTATTTAACTCTTGCATATCAAGATGAGGGTAGATGGCCTTTTTTGCTGTTCCCGATAAACGTATCGCATTGATAATGCAGTTATGATTTAATTTGTCACTGATCACTAAAGTGTGTTCATTGATAAATTGCGGCAATACACCCATGACAGTGGCATAGGCTGAACTCATAATCATGCAGGACTCTCGATTATGAAATGCTGCAAGTCTTTTTTCTAATTCAATGTGTGGTTGATAGGTTCCACTGATAAATCGTACCGCACCCGGTCCTGCGCCAAATTGTTCTGCAGCTTTGGTTTCGGCCTCGATGATTTTTGGATGATCGGCAAACCCCAAGTAGGAATTGGAATTCATTCTTAAAAATGAGCGATCCTGGTAACTTCGTAAATAATATCTTTCGCTAAAGCCTCCCTTTGCAGCTTGTTTACCCGTAACAACTTTTTCTTTACCTTTTGATATGCCTTTGCTGTTGAGTTGTTCAATATGTTTGGTTAACAGCGGCTCTATTTTTTCGAGTGACATCTGCTATCCCATATCTATTGCTAATTTATTTGCAAGCTTCTGCAACATATCTTCAACCATTGCCGATAGAGAATAGGTTGGAGACCAACCCCATTCGTTGCGCGCGATACTATCATCCATATGTCTGGGCCAAGAATCAGCTATGGCTTGACGTGTCGGATCAATTTGGTAGTTGATGTTGAACTCTGGTATATGTTTTTTAATTTCTGTAGCCAGTTCTTGTGGGGTAAAACTCATTGCTGTGATGTTGTACGCATTACGATGTTTTATCTGCTTGCTATTGGCTTCCATGAGGGTAATAGCTGCCTTGAGTGCATCGGGCATGTACATCATATCAAGCATGGCTTTGGGTTTGAGATAACAGTTAAATCGCTCACCCCTTAATGCAGCATAAAACATGAGTACAGCATAATCGGTGGTGCCTCCACCTGGCATTGCTTGATATGAAATGATGCCGGGGTAGCGCACACCGCGTGTATCTACACCATAACGACTCCAATAATAATCACACAATAGCTCGCCACTCACTTTGGTTATCCCGTATATGGTATTTGGACGTTGAATGGTCACTTGCGGGGTATTATCACGTGGCGTAGAAGTCCCAAATGCACCGATAGAACTTGGAAAGAATACTGCACAGTTATGTAGGCGAGCGACTTCTAGCACATTCATCAAACCATTTGCGTTTACATCCCAAGCAAGTGGTGGGTTTTTTTCTGCTAGGGCAGAAAGTAGAGCAGCAAGATGGAAAATAGTATCAATTTTATGTTTTTTAACGATTGCTTCTAATGAATTTTGATCTCTAATCTCTACACTGCAGTAAGGTTTAGCGATGGCGATTTTTTTATTTGATTTTGAAGAATGCATCGCAGCAATGACATTTTCATTACCGTATTGATTACGTAATAGCACTGTCAATTCGGACCCAATTTGCCCGGTTGCCCCCGTGATTAAGATTTTTTTCATTTTTATTTTGGTTTCAAATGCATATTTGGTTACTTGAAAAATTAGAGTCTTTTTTGTTTATGCAAACAATCTTGAATCTAGATTAAACGCGGTGATTACTGGTTTAGGAATTTGTTTTGCTAATACATGCTCAGGATTGAGTAGTAAATTAAAAGAGTGAGGAACAATTACTGAAGGTACTCGGAGTAATAAAGATCTTTTTTCTTTAATCCACTTGTCACCAAATGCTTGGCTCTTTTTTTCATTATTGAAGGTTGGGCCTTCTTCTAACACTTTTTGGTTTCTGCGCCCTTTGATTACACTTAAATTTATTTGCATTAATACATAATTGTTTGGAATCAATTCTGTGCTTAAATCTAAATGCACCAGTACTTCAAGCACAGTAAGTGATGCTTCTTGACACAAATACACCACACTATGGCCAGGTGTGTTCCAGCGCCCACCATAAAGACGAGCGCCCTCACCAGATAAGTTTGCGTGATTTTTTTTAGCCAGCTTCCATGCCGAGCTGGGTACTGTCATGCACCAATTCCATGGGCAATTCTACCAAGCAGTTGTTCCACTAAACGTGTGCCTTCACCGGTAGCAAGCATTTCAAACGGTGTGCGATTTCCTAATGGCCTGGTTTTGCGGCGCAACCACGTGCGTGCTTTTTCTTTATCATCAAACGTATTCAATGCCTCCGTGTAAATGCGCATAAAACGAAATAGACGATCGGACTGATCGGGACTTAATGCGCCTTTACTTTTACGATGGGTCAATGAGCGGCGTGGAAGTCCAATTACGCTTAGATCAGACAAGCCAAATGCGCTGGCGTTTAGAGCTTTTTCTAATGCCGCATAAGGTAAACCATTTTTGATGCGCTCAGCTATACTCAGCGTGTCGGTACACGATACACCAAAAACTTTTTTACCGCCCATTAGTTCTGCAATTTCTGTTGTGGTTGCCATATCGATCTCCTATCGGCATTTGCCTATATTATAGCGGCAAATTGCCTATTTCTCAATATATTACTACATTGGCTATAGATAACTAATTAAGTAGAACGAATTTAAGAGCAGATCAGAGACTAGTTCTCTTTTGCAAGTTTCTTTATTGGAGGATTTTGAATTGGATCATGGAGTTTGCATTATTTTTTACGGGCTCACCAATACTCATTACACCATCAGAGACAAGGGTTTGTTCATCTTTAGAGACGTGGATTTTTTGACCATTGTTAAATTTTATGTAGGTGCCATTAAAACTGTTGTCCTGCAGAAGAAACTTACCATCTTTGTAAGTTATTTTTGCATGGGCTCTGGAGACGTACTTGCCTTGAACAATGATATCGCAAGTGGGATCACGTCCTACTTGGTAGAAATGTTGTTTTTCAGTGAGCACATATTTGTCACCTTTAAAGGATAGTTCGATGGAGACGTTATTCTCTTCATGCACTATCTCCTTAGGCTCTGGTTTGTTAGTTGGTAGTGTTACTGGCGTCTCACTCGGACTACTTGTTGCTATCGGATCTATGTCGTTACCAGTAATGGTAATATCAGCTTTGGATTCGAAATCCTCTTCGGTTTCATCGAGAATTTTGGATTCTAAATCTTTGATTGAAGCTTCAATTTTAGAAGTAGGTTCATCTTCTTCCTTCAGAGCTTCTTCTAACTCCATTACTTTAGATTCGCTAATATCAAGAGAGGGCTGCACATCGCTAAGAGTAGGCGGTACAGATTTTTTTGGTTGTACAGGTTCATGCTCGGTTGCATCAGATTTTGCAACTCTGCGATCAACTAATCTTCGACGATTTTTTGTGACTAAGACTCCATCACTATCGATAAATGGATAAGTGACTTTTCTGCCCCATTTGCGCCGTTCTTGGTTCCTGCGTTCTGACATATCAAATACACATTATAAAATATATTTTACAAAGTATGCTGAAGCAAGTAACACTTTGAATACCTTAATATAGATCTGCAGCCAGATGGTAGAAACAGGCCGATAATGCGTCAAACAAATGGCAAATATTTAGGGTGCAGCCGGCCTGCTGGGTTGAAGAATTGTTACAAACGACGAGATATACTAAGGACAAAAGTAATGGATGACGTCTTTCTCTACATACTCAATTGGAGTACCAAGGCTTATAATACCACTGCCATGTAGAGGCATTTTTTCACCCATTAAAAACATTTCACCTTCGTCATTTTTTATATAGGTCCCGTTGGTGCTGTGATCAGAGACAGTAAATTCGCCATTTTCATACTGAAATTTTGCATGTAAACGAGAGGTATAACGGTTATAAAAAATAAGTTCGCAATTAGGTGAGCGACCTACGACAATTACTGACGAGTTAGGCAGTACTTCACATACATCATCTTTGTACCAAAGAAATAATCGTAAAGAAACGCTATCACTTTTATCACCACTCTCAATTTGAATATTATTAATTCTTCGATCAGGCATGCGACGCCTGTCTTCTCTAACTAAGGTTTGCTCACTATCAAAAAATGGAAAGGCAGGGCTAAGATCTTGTAGGCGACGATCGTTGAGCGTTCTGCGCTCGATTCTGAATTGTGAGCTCATAGTAGTTTTAAATATGTATAAACATTATATGAAGAATAATAAATTATACACACACTACGCATCTCGTAACCATTACGAGATAATTTCCTGTTAAATTAGTTTGTTATGTGATTATCAACAGTGATTGTGTGAGCTGTGGTGCCCAAATTTTGAACATTGCGTAACCATAGGTTGCAAGTCCTAAAAATAGCCAGATTGCTAGTAACACCACGGGAGATATACTCTGTTCTACAAAACTCGAAACGTTAGCGTTCTCAGCAAGTTGTGTCATCGATCTTCCTCAAAGCTAATATCTAGTATTGTAGATAAATCTTAACACGTTGATACTAAAGTTGGTATGTATTAAAAGCACTTTTTTTATTCGGGAAATCAACGAAATAATGCACATACGCAACTGTAAAAGCGAAGATTAAGACGTCAAGATCTAAGTAGTGTATTTGTTATAACAGTCGAAACAACATTATTTGATCTATAGATATTAGATTTAAATGTTATTATAACCTAAAGATTTGATTAATTAATTTTCACTTATTTTTTGAAATAAATAATTTAAGGCGATGAAATGGACTGACATAAATCAGGGAAATATGGCTGCGGAAGTGCGCGAGCAAGAATCCATCGATACATCGCAAATTAGTCATGGTGCACTTGAGGTTATTTCTCAGCTTCATGCAGCAGGATTTCAAGCTTATCTCGTCGGAGGGGGGGTTCGAGATCTCTTATTAGGAATGCAGCCTAAAGATTTTGATATTGCCACAGACGCACACCCGGAAGATGTGCGCCAGTTATTTGAGAATAGTCGAATTATTGGGCGTAGATTTCGTATCGTGCATGTATATTTTTCGGGAGGTTATGTAGAAGTAGCGACATTTCGTGCAGCAAATCGAGCGGATGTAAATCACCAAGGTCGCATCATTGCGGATAACACGTATGGAAGCATTGAAGAAGATGCGTTTCGTCGCGATTTTACTGTCAATGCCTTGTTCTATGATTCAGATGCAAAACAAGTGCTGGATTTAGTTAATGGCAGAGACGATATCGATGTAAAATTATTGCGCGTAATTGGTGATCCGAATTTACGTTTTCGTGAAGACCCTGTGCGGATGTTACGTGCAGTAAGGTTGTCGTCTAAACTAGATTTTGAAATTGAGCAACAAGCAAAAGACTCAATCTACCGTTTAGGTCATTTGCTATCAGAAGTACCTTCGGCCCGTTTGTTTGATGAAATGCTTAAGTTATTTCATGGCGGCTTTGCTTTGCATACGTTTAATAACCTACGTGACTATGGCTTATTTAAATATATGTTTCCGCTTACAGAAAAAGTGCTTAAGGAAAAATCTTCGGATATGTTTTTAAATTTAGTGCGATGTGCATTGCAAAATACAGATGATCGAATTAATTCGGGCAAGTCTGTTACGCCGGCGTTTTTATATGCTGTGTTTTTATGGGGGCCAATGCGTAAGCTTTCTAGAAAGCTAGAATTAGAGGGTTTGTCGCCAAAAGTTGCACATGAAGCTGCATTAAAGTATACGATTATTTCACAACTACAATACACATCAATTCCAAAGCGTTTTGGTTATCCTATGCGCGATATTTGGAATCTTCAGCATAGATTTTTTCGCAAACGAGGTAAGCAAGTATTTCGCCTTTACGAGCACGCACGTTTTCGTGCTGCTTATGATTTTTTATGTTTGCGCGCCTGTGCAGGTGAAGCCGTGGATGAGTTATGCGAATGGTGGACAGTTTTTCAAGATGTAGACGAGGCTACACAAAGAAAAATGTCGCGTGCTGCAAAGAATAGTGCCAGTACAACATGCAATAGATCCAAACATAAAACCTATCACTAGGCTTGCTGTCTGACAGGCGGGCTAAATTAATCATCATGCAAAAAGTGAATGCATATATCGGGCTTGGCAGTAACTTGCAAGACCCTCAGTCGCAAATTACTAATGCTTTAAATGAGCTACAAGAAATACCCAATACAAATGTCCTAGTAAGTTCTAGTCTATACGTAAGTGAACCGATGGGACCGGCTAACCAACCAGATTTCATCAATGCCGTGGTCAAGATCTCTACCTCTCTCAGTCCAGAGGAATTATTGTTAGCGTTACAAAATATTGAACAACTACACCAGCGGGCACGCAGCACAGAACGATGGGGGCCTAGGACCTTGGATCTGGATATACTGCTTTATGGGGACGTACAAATAAACACCAGAAAGCTGCAAATTCCCCATTCCGGCATTGCAGAGCGAGTGTTTGTATTAATTCCTTTACAAGAGATAGAGGCGGACCTCATTATTCCAGGTAAAGGCACATTGAGAGAGCTGATTGAGCAGCTGCCCAATTTTCAGCTTACAAAAATAGAAATCACGAATGTCGAGTCACAATCTTAAATATATTGCCGTCGAAGGCCCGATTGGAGTAGGCAAAACCAGTCTTGCACAGCGTCTCGCAGATGAATTTGGTTCTTCTTTGTTATTGGAGCAAGTGGAGGAAAATCCTTTTCTTGAGCGTTTTTATCAAAACCCTAGAGAAGCGGCACTATCTACGCAATTATATTTTCTATTACGTCGCACTAAACAACTTCAAGAATTTAAACAAGCCGATATATTTTCACCTGTAAAGGTGGCAGATTTTTTGATTGAAAAAGATCGGCTGTTCGCGCAAGTCACATTGAATGCGAGTGAATATGATCTTTATGAGCAAGTATATTCCCATCTCACCATTGATGCGCCTACTCCAGATTTGGTTGTGTACTTGCAGGCGCCTGTCGAAGTGTTACTACAGCGCGTACGCAAACGTGGGCGTGGCTATGAACGCTTAATTGAGTCAGCTTACTTAGAACAGCTTAATGAGGCGTATGCGAGATTCTTTTACGACTATGAAGATGCACCGTGTCTGATTGTAAATGCAAGTGAAATAGATTTTATTAATAACGACAAAGATTACGAACAACTGCTGCAGGAAATCATGAATTTCGAAGCTGGTAAGCGTTATTTTAATCCGTTGCCATTTGTAGGTTGAGTTTCTATCTATGATGAGTACACATCGGCCTACCAAAAATCTGACGCTGAAAGATCTGCAGGCGATGAAGACAAACAATGAAAAAATTGCGTGTCTCACCGCTTATGATGCAAGTTTTGCTGCATTACTTGATCAAGCCGGCATAGACATCATACTTGTTGGTGATTCTTTAGGTATGGTTGTTCAGGGCCATGATAGTACGGTGTCTGTAACTATGGACGATATGATCTACCACAGCCAATGTGTAAATTCTGCGGTTAAGCGTGCCTTTGTGGTGTCAGACATGCCGTTTATGTCTTACACTAATGTGGAGCAAGCACTAAGTAATGCCACCGATTTAATTCAGCTTGGAGGTGCGCAGATGGTGAAATTGGAGGCTTCTGTTCGCCAAGTTAGCATTGTGCAAGAGCTCAGCGAATGTGGAATTCCTATATGTGCACATCTAGGTCTGCGACCACAATATATTCATAAGTTAGGCGGTTATTCCATGCAAGGTAATAACGATGCAAGTGCCAATGAATTATTTAACAGTGCAGAAGACTTACAGGCAGCAGGTGCAGATATATTGTTGCTCGAATGTGTGCCGCATGAACTCGCTAATAAAATTACCAAAAATTGTTCCATACCCGTGATTGGGATAGGCGCTGGCGCCAATTGTGATGGTCAGATTTTAGTGCTGTATGATGTGTTAGGCATTACTCAAGGTGTAAAGCCTAAATTTGCAAAAAACTTTCTTGCAGATGCAAAAGATATATCTACCGCAATTGCATCTTATGTAGAAGATGTGAAAAATCTACGTTTCCCGAATTAGATTTAGAATTACCTTAAATTTTTCCTATGCAAACGGTTACTACGGTTGCAGCGCTACGTCAGCAAATTTCAACATGGAAGACAAGTGATGAAAAAATTGTATTTGTACCTACCATGGGGAACTTGCATGCAGGGCACCTTGCTTTAATTGATCACGCTAAGACATGTGCTGGAAAAATAATTTGCAGCATTTTTGTTAATGCTTTGCAGTTTGATCGAGAAGAAGATTTGCAAGCATATCCACGTACGCCGCAACAAGATCTAGTAGCGTTACGAATTGCCAAAGTGGATTTAGTATTCATGCCTGAGTATGAGGAAATTTATTCTGAAAAAAATAAAATACAAATTAATATTCCCAAAAATCCATTAAATCAACAATTATGCGGTAAATTTCGACCGGGGTTTTTTGATGGCATTGTTAATGTAGTAACGAGATTATTTAACATTGTGACACCTGATATCGCGGTATTTGGTGAAAAAGACTATCAGCAGCTGATCATTATTAAACAATTGGTTCAAGATCTTAAATTGCCGATACAAATAGAACAAGTTCCTACGCAGCGTGAAGGAGATGGGCTGGCGCTTAGTTCACGTAATTCTTATCTAAATGCCACTGAACGTAAGCTGGCACCACAGTTGTATGCCGAACTTATATGTGTAAAAAAACATATAGAGGACGGCAGCCGAGATTTTGGTACGTTAGAGAAACAAGCGATGGAAGGACTCACCAAGGTCGGATTTCGTCCAGATTACGTGGCGATTCGAAATGCTGAGAATCTGCAGTCGCCAAGTTATGACACTGAATTTATTGCGATTTTAACTGCGGCCTGGTTAGGTAAGGCACGTTTAATCGACAATATCCTGTTACAATTGGTCTAAATCAGTATACTTTGTAGAAGAATTTATTTTTTTGTAAGGAGACAAATATGTGGGTCTTAGTTGTACTTTGTGTAGTGGCAGCGTTTGTCCTTGCTATCGCCGCACAGTTAAATGTATTTAATTTAGGCATTTCACAACTTATAACAGTTAAGCGTGTAACAGATGACAATTCCTAACACTTAAGTATTTCTATAATATAGGGCGCTTTTTTAGCGCCCTTATTTTTTGTGCGTTTATTTTGTTTGGCAATATTCCATGCGCAAACCACTTTCTCAATTAGCTTCTTATAAATTACTACAAACTCATGCCCTAGAAATTAAGGCGCATACTTTGCGTGAAATGTTTGCGCAGAATCAGAATCGCTTTGATGAATTTTCGCAACAATATGAACACATTCTATTAGATTATTCTAAAAATCAAATTACTGAGGAAACGATGGGAAAACTACTATCGTTATTCGATGAATGTGAAGTCAAATCCTGGCGCGACAAAATGTTTGCTGGAGAACTTATTAATTCAACAGAAAATCGCGCCGTGCAACATGCGGCATTACGAAATCTCAATGATTCAACTTCTGTGTGGGCAAAAAAACAACTCGATGTATTGCAACGCATGCAAGTATTTGTAGAGGAAGTTCGTACGGGTAGTTTTACGGATGTTGTAAATCTAGGCATAGGAGGGTCACACCTAGGCCCAATGCTTGTGTGTGATGCCCTAACTGATTTTGCTAAGCCTGGTTTAAATGTGCATTTTGTAGCAAATGTGGATGCTACAGAAATTAATCAAATTTTGGAAAAATTAAATCCCGTTAGCACGCTTTTTATTGTAACTTCAAAAAGCTTTACTACGCAGGAAACTTTAGCCAATGCAAATACCGCCAAAAATTGGTTATCACAAATTACAAAAGTAAATGATAAAATTTCAAAACACTTTGTGGCGGTTTCAGCAAACGTGGAAAAAGCTGTGTCATTTGGTATTCCTCAACAACAGGTGTTCCCTATGTGGGATGAAATAGGCGGACGCTTTTCTCTCTGGTCTGCGGTGGGGTTATCCATTGCGCTTTATTTGGGCATGCCTGCATTTAAAGAGCTTTTACGTGGGGCAAACGCCATGGATGAACACTTTAAGGATGCTGACCCAAAAGAAAACATTCCTGTGCTGCTTGCCTTGCTGGATATTTGGAATCAACATTTTTTGAATTCGTCCGTACATGCTGTATTACCCTATGACGTGCGATTAACTTATCTACCAGCCTATTTGCAACAACTGGAAATGGAAAGTAATGGCAAGTATGTCGATCGTGCTGGCAACAGGCTTGATGTTCCTAGCTCTCCAGTTGTGTTTGGAGATGTAGGTACGAATGCGCAACATAGTTTTTTTCAACTTTTACACCAGGGTACTCACGCAATAAGCTGTGATTTTATAGGAGTGGTGAAGGCTAGTCATAATCATCAAATTCAACATGACATGTTATTGGCTAATATGTTCGGTCAGGCACAAGCCTTAATGATGGGCCAAACACTTGAAGAGGTGCAAGCTCAAGGCGATCAACCCTATGCTGCGCATAAAATTTTCCCAGGAAATCGAATTAGTAATACGATTTTACTGAAAGAGTTAACACCTTATACACTAGGCATGTTACTAGCGATGTATGAACATAAGGTGTTTGTACAAGGTGTCATACTGAATATAAATTCTTTTGATCAAATGGGGGTGGAGCTTGGGAAAAGGCTAGCCACTAAGTTACTAGAAAAAATACAAGATACTGAGCTAGTCATAGATCAAGATTCATCAACCAATGCACTGATTAATTTTTATAAACAAAACTCGTAACTACAACTTCTCCCAAAATTTTTGATAGCGCTCGCCCATTTATGCTCCTGCAAATGCGGCACACGTACTTCCTGTGCATAAGACAAGGCGCTAAGATTCTGAGGAGTAAGTTTACACGGCAGTAAATGAGCATCTGAATAAGGGTCAATAATGCAGCATTAGCGCGCTAGATGCATTTTGATTCAGGTTCTAGTTTTACAGTGCGTTGTGTTGCTCTAATGCCCAATTTACATGTTCACGTACTAGTTGACTCGAGTGATTTTGTTTTTCTTGTAAGGCGTTAATTACTGTGGGTGTATGTGGTGCATTACCTAGCGCAACCGCAATGTTTCTGAGCCAGCATTCATAGCCAATACGTCGAATTGTGGAACCTTCAGTATTTTTTAAAAATTCTTGTTCACTCCAATTAAATAATGTAATCAGATCAGGCGCGTCTAAGTTATTACGCACGGCAAAATCTGCAAGCGTGCTTTTTTTCTCAAATCGATTCCAGGGACAATACAGCTGACAATCATCACAACCAAAGATACGATTACTCATTGCTTTACGGAATTCAATCGGAATGGCATCTTTTAATTCAATAGTATGATAAGAGATGCAGCGTCTCGCATCTAACTTATATGGTCCAATGATTGCTTGCGTGGGACAACAATCGATGCAGGCGCTACAGGTACCGCAATGATTTTTGACGGGTTCATCAATAGGTAGAGGTAAGTCTGTATACAGTTCACCTAAAAAAAACCATGAACCGCACTCGCGGTTAATTAAATTGGTGTGTTTTCCAATCCAACCTAACCCCGCTTTTTCTGCCAGAGCCTTTTCTAGTACAGGTGCACTATCCACAAATGCGCGATAACCAAATGGTCCAACTTTTGTTTCGATTCGTGCAGCTAGATTTTGTAAGCGATTACGAATCACTTTGTGATAGTCGCGGCCTAATGCATAACGAGAAATATAGGCTTGGTTTTTGTTATTCAGAACATCTTCTTCGTCCTTGGCATCGGGTGCTTGATAATTAATACGTGTGGAAATGATTCGAATGGTGCCGGGGATTAATTTTTCAGGTTGAGAGCGCTTGGTGCCATGTTTGCTCATATAATGCATTTTTCCATTGTGCTCGGACGCTAACCAATTCATCAAATGAGTTTCATGTTCATCCAGCTCTGTGTTGGTAATGCCAACCTCATCAAAACCAAGATCCGTCCCCCAGGTCTTAATGTGCTGTGCCAATTCGGTAAAATTTGAGAGTGATTGATGCATCGTATATTAAAAATAATTTGTACTAATCGTTAATCTTATGCTTGCGTATAATTTACCTATGCACACAATTCCTAGAGAAATTTATCTTGCAAAACAAGTACGCGAATTAGATCGTATCGCTATTGAGGAGTTTAATGTACCTAGTTTTACCTTGATGCAGCGTGCAGGTGCAGCAGCATTTGAGGTAATTCAGCATAATTGGCCTAACACACAACATATGATCGTGCTGGCGGGCACGGGTAACAATGGTGGTGACGGCTATGTAATTGCTAATATGGCATTTTCCGCGAAGATGCGAGTTGCTGTGGTTCAGGTAGGTAATCATTCCAAGCTTCGCGGAGATGCAAAAAAGGCCCATGATTTATATATTGAAAACGGTGGAATATGTACAGTTTTTGATGGACAGTCATTGCCAGATTGCGATCTTATTGTTGATGCATTACTAGGCACAGGCCTAAGACGCCAAGTAAAAGACGAGTTTGCAACAGCAATTCGCCTAGTTAATGAGCATAATGCACCTGTATTGAGTGCGGATATACCCTCAGGACTGGATGCGAATCGAGGATTTCCTCTGGGAATTGCCATAAAAGCAGATGCAACGGTTACATTTGTGGGAATGAAATTAGGGCTTGTAACCGGTGTGGGTCACAGCTATTCAGGTAAAGTATATTTTAGTGATTTACAGATCCCTAAAGAAGTCTATCAATCGATGTCTGCGACTTGTCAAAACATAAATCTCACTGAACTTTATTCACCGCTGGGTGAAAGACATTCGAATGCACATAAGGGTGATTTCGGACATGTGCTCCTTATTGGTGGTAATGAAGGCATGGCTGGTTCCGTAATGTTGGCCGCAGAAGCAGCCGCAAGAACAGGTAGTGGATTGGTATCTGTCGCAACCATTGTGCAGCATGCTGGTATCGCAATTAATTCATGTCGAGAAATGATGGTACATGGAGTTAAGGATATTCAAGACCTTGACTCATTGCTCAAACGAGCCACTGTACTGGCTGTTGGTCCTGGGCTTGGGCAAAATGAGTGGGCAAAAAAGTTATTTGCACGCATTTTAGAATTTAACATGCCCATTGTCTTAGATGCAGATGCACTTAATTTGCTTGCCAAGGATCCATTACAAAAACAATCTTGGATACTAAGTCCACACCCAGGAGAAGCGGCACGTTTACTGAAAACAACTACGCGTGACATTCAACATCAACGTCTCGAGTCAGTACAAGCATTACAACAACAGTACGGCGGAGTATGTGTGTTAAAAGGTAGTGGTACATTGGTGGCGTCACATGAACAAGTTTCTATTTGCACTGCAGGCAATCCCGGTATGGCTTCGGGTGGAATGGGTGATGTATTAACAGGAATTATTGCAGGACTGCTTGCGCAGGGGCTTAATTTATATGATGCCGCACGTTTTGGAGTGCAACTGCATGCACAGAGTGCTGATATAGCTGCACAAGATGGTATGCGTGGTATGTTGGCAAGTGATCTGTTTGTTCCGTTACGAAGGCTTGTAAATGCATCATGCAATTAGAAGGAAAGTTGGCCACCCAAGAATTGGGTGCGCAGGTGGCGAAAAATTGTCTACCGCCACTGATCATTTATTTAACAGGTGAGTTAGGAAGTGGTAAGACAACTTTTGCGCGAGGCTTCATACACTCACTCGGGCATACTGGCACAGTAAAGAGTCCGACCTTTTCATTGCTTGAGACTTATACTTTTGAAGGTGTAACACTTTATCACTTCGATCTATATCGCTTACAAGACCCACATGAGCTTGAATATTTAGGTATTCGAGACTTATCCGCTGAAGAAGATGCTATTTGCCTGATTGAATGGCCACAGCGTGGTGGCGAAGGTGTGCCCAAAGCCGATCTTGTATTTTCCTTTGAGCATCAAGGCGACTCTCGTCGTGTCGAGTACCACGCTGAATCCATACAGGGTCAATTGATTATTGGCCAATTATGAGACTAGGCTCTAATAATTACTGCTAGCTCATTAGTTTTATTAGAGTTTTTGCTTGCAATTTTATGCAAATTTGTCACACTTTCTCAGCGGTTATACGACCTAAGGCTATTCATTTCCCAATGCGACAGCTTACACACTCTAGTTTGCGAGAATTATTGCCTAGCAGGAAGGTTCGTTGGGGCGGCCGCTATTTTCATTTGATACTTTTTTTTCTTCTGTTTTTGCTTTGTTCTTCAGCTTTCAGTGCTGCCGCTGAGATCGCGAAAATTACAAATGTTCGTATTGCAGATCGTCAAAGCAACACTCGTATAGTGTTTGAATTATCTTCTGTCGCGAAACACCACGTATTTGTGTTGAAGAATCCGGATCGAGTAGTTCTTGATATTGAACAGTGTGATGCAAATGGCAAGCTGACGACATCACATGTCGCGGGCACGTTATTAAAAGGGATGCGCTATGCACAAAAGTCAAAAGAAAAATTACGTGTAGTTTTTGATCTAAATACAACAGTAATACCAAAAAGTTTTTTACTCACGCCAACTGAGGGCAAAGATCATCGACTTGTAATCGATTTGGCGTCAACCACTAAAGTAAAACAAACTGAACCTGTATTAGCTATACAAGAGGCGCCAGTAAATTTTCGCGATGTAATTATTGCTATTGATGCGGGGCATGGTGGCAAAGATCCAGGCGCAATTGGTCGTAGTGGAAGTCGCGAAAAAGTTATTGTGTTATCGATTGCTAAACGACTTAAGACACTAATAGATCAAGAAAAGGGAATGCAAGCAGTTTTAATTCGCGCCAATGATACGTTTATCCCATTAAGAGGCAGGATTAAAAAAGCAAGTAGCAGAAATGCAGATGTATTTATTTCGATACACGCCGATGCTGCCGTAGACCGCAGGGCGCGCGGGTCCTCGGTGTATGTGTTATCACAACATGGAGCAACCAGCGAGGCAGCACGCATTTTAGCGCAACGCGAAAATGAGGCAGATAAAATTGGTGGAGTTAGTCTTGAAGATAAGGATGCAGTATTAAAATCGGTATTAGTTGATTTATCACAAACCGCTACCATCGATGCCAGTATTGATTTAGCCGATGACATTCTTAGAGAACTAAACCAAATCGGAAAGGTTTTGCGTAACCGTGTTGAGCAAGCCGGTTTTGCAGTATTGAAGTCTCCAGATATCCCCTCAGTATTAGTTGAAACGGCTTTTATTTCTAATCCGCAAGAAGAGCAACGTTTAAAGAGTAGTAAACACCAACAAGCACTTGCTCAAGCAATTTTGAAAGGGCTGCGTCGTTATTTGAAGGACCACGCGCCTAGTGGTGCATTGTTAGCTAATTTAGGAACAAGTAGCACGCATACAATACGTCGTGGTGAAACGCTATCAGGAATTGCAAACCGTTATCAGGTAAGTATTGTTGATTTAAGAAGAGCGAATGAACTCAAGACAGATGTGATTCGAGCAGGACAGGTATTAACTATACCAGGATCAACGGGAACGTAGTTCTCAATCTTAACTTCGGTAAAAAGTAAACGTTCCGTTCATTAAATATAAACCGAAGGAAACGGCCCATTATGCGCTTGCCGGCAGTCTTATCTGGTTGCTCGCCAAATAAATAATAGGAAGGATAAGAGGTACTTTGTATTAGGCCTTAAGTAATGGCATATAAATCTGAATGACTGCTTTCGGTCAAAAGCAGTCATTCGATATTTTTCACAACAATAGCATGACCTTGTAGATCGATTTCTTTGCCTCGCAACTCATCAATTTGATCAAACTGGGGAATTGCAACGAACATACCATTAATAGTGTAAAGAAGAGGAAACCCAAGTTTGTTAAGCACGGGCTCTATATGTTGTAGATTTTTCCGGATCATATGCGCCGTAGTTACAATAATTATCACACTCCTTATCAGTAGGTTTGCCCTTAATTAGACATAAGGTAGCTCAAAGTCGTCAAATCCTGGCAGGAAATCAGAAAAGTAATTTATTGCTGCTGTACTGAAGACTAAATCAATTTCTGAATAATTTGTCATTTATCGTCTAAATGAGATAGATCTTTTTAATGCATGAAATGCATTCTTATGTATTGTCCAAACGAAATAGTCCCCAAGCTCTTTCATGAAAATAAAATGCAACTGTATTACACAGTGGTTCAATTAATGCGATTAATCCACCAAGGGCCACGCTGCCAGTAATACCGTACGTGACGGTGAAAGCTACTACAAAGTGTAAAACTGCAAAGGTTAATGTTTTGATTTCAGCCATAATGTTTGTATAAAATTATTATTTCACTGTCTTTGGCCAATATCTAACACGAATTTTGAGTTAGAAATTCTATTGGTTCAGTGTCCGCAACATCCATGCCGTTTTTTCATGAATTCGCATACGATCGGAAACGAGTGCAAGGGTTGATTCATCATCAGCTTGCCCAGCTAACGTGAGTACACTGCGACAGGTTTTGACAACTTTTTCGTGTCCGCTGGTTAACAAGTTCACCATCTCTTTGGCGGTAGGCACACCCTCGACCTCCTGAATACTGCCTAGACTAGAAAACTCTTTATAGGTTCCAGGTGCGGGGACATCTAGAGTGCGAATTCGTTCGGCAATCTCATCTACGGCCGTTGCCAATTCTGTGTAATGCTCTTCAAACATTAGATGCAAATCACGAAACTGAGGGCCCGTCACATTCCAGTGAAAATTATGTGTCTGCAAATAAAGGGTATAGGAGTCAGCCAATAAACGTTTTAATCCTTCTGCTATTTTCACCCGATCTTCTTCATTAATTCCAATGTCAATCTTATTCATTTTTGGTTACCTCACAACATAGTTAGAAAACGTCCATGTTCATCTGCTCTCCTTAATTCATTTGATGTAGCGAATGGGTTAATAAATTAGTACTTAGTGTCAAATCTAAAGGAATTTGTAATGTAAATAATATGAATTGTTTACATGGTAATAAGCGATATTATAAATGATGATGTATGTGCTCTCGCGTGACTTATATATTTAGGTTATTAAGGTGATTCTTATTCGCATAGAATCCATGCTTACTATCGCTACGTCTCCAGTAAGATAACAACGCTAAACTCAAAATATACATACCAATTAAAATTGAAAGAAAAAGTGTAAGCTCCATAATCATAATTTATTAACCTCGTATACTATTCACAAAATTTATTAATATTTGACTTGATATCAATCCGTGATGAACGTCCTTGTTCAAATTTCATCCTTGATAATTATTCCTTCGATCTAGTAACAGCCTATTTCTCTAGTTGGGTCATTGTAGTTTGAGAAGATTCATCTCATAACAAACGAAAGATGTGTAGCATCAGCGCAATTCCCAATGATGCTCCAACCACAAACACCAAAAAATCCGGCAATAGAATTTCGAAAAAATAATCAACACTGCTATCTGTCTTGTTCATCAATGCTGTTTCATTTTTGTCTTTACGTTTACAATTTCTCATTACTAATTACCTTTGACGTCACCCATAGATCAATCACATTATTTGCTGTCATCGCCACCGAACAATCGCCTATCTTCGAATTTGACGGTTTCTTACTTCAATAGGTACTAATTCCATTCTGGCGGTTTTCTCCACAAGAATCGGAAGCGAAACCAGACCTAATAAAGGAATAGCAAGTAGCAAAATCAAAAGTAAAGTCGGTTCTAACATGTCATTTCCTTTTGTACAGGTTATGTTTATGAATTAGGGTAAAATGTAGCATTTGTAGGGAAGGATGTACAATTAAATTTATGTAATATTATAATACTACCTTTACAAAATGTGTACATTACAGCATGTACTTGTACGCTACAATATGGCCCTAACACCAGTTAAGTAAGCACTGCTTGTGCCGCGAGGGGGATTCTCTTCGTTTGATTTACCAGTTAAGGAAGTGGCGCTTTGGCTTGTCCTTTATATGTGGCATGAATTAAATAGTGAGTAGTATGAAATTAAGTATTCTTTAAAAACTCGTATCGTGCTTCGCTGAAACGTCCGCTTTGGGTCGTTAGCGGACATTTCAGGCCTATGTATAGCACCTCTTTATAGCGCATTTCATCACGCCGAGAGGCGCTAGGTGAATTTGGAATAGTGCGATCTGTGTTTGAGCGAAGCGAGATGGTGATCCGCGAAATTCAGCGAGCATCGCAGGATGAAGTGGTTTTTAGCGCAAGTGGATTTAGGTAATTTTACCGAAACAAAAGTACCTTGCTCTTTATAAATGATGTTGAGAAAAGAATATAAAGGTAGTGAGAGAGCGATAAAAATACAAAGTAGTGTCTACGTAAAAAAATTTAGAAAAAGAGTGGAACATTTACTTCTTGTGATATTAAATTTAAGTAACTACCTAACTAAACAATTTCGAATCTTGATCTTTTTGCCACCAGGAAAATATTAATTTATCACTCACAGCTTGTACTGTGGTGGCGATTCGTTCGCTAATAGTTTTAGGAACGCTATAAGTAACCTCATAGACGTCTGCATCTTTGATGGCTTCTAACAAATAATCGTCGCTGGTAATCAATTCATCGACTAAATTTAGTGCATGTGCGCGGCTAGCGAGCCAGTGTTCGCCGGTTGCGATTTTATCAATGTCTAAGTTTGGGCGGTTTTCTTTTACAAATTCTTTAAATAGTGCATGGGTATCTTCCAATTGTTCATTGAAATGTTCTCGATCTTCGGGCGTATTTTTGCCAAACATAGTAATGGTACGTTTGAGCTCACCAGCCTTCATGAGCTCAAAATCAACGCCATGATTATCAAGCATGCGATTAAAATTGGGTATTTGGGCTAGCACACCAATAGAGCCTACAATTGCAAATGGGGCAGCTAAAATTTTATCGGCAACACAGGCCATCATGTAACCACCACTTGCTGCAACTTTATCTACTGCAACGGTTAGAGGTATACCTTTTTGTTTAATGCGCGACAATTGCGAAGCAGCAAAACCATGTTCGTGCACCAAACCTCCTGCATTTTCTAAGCAAACTAAGACCTCATCATTGCTAGAGGCTACCGATAAAATTGCAGTAATTTCTTTGCGTAGATGACGTACGGCTGAGGCTTTAATGTTGCCTAAAAAATTCAATACGTAGATGCGTTTCTTGTCTGTAATTGTTGCAGCTTTTTTTTCTTGTTTGCTTTCTTTTTTGCGTTGTTTCTTTATATTTTTTAATTCTTTTTTTGGTAATAAAGAAAAACGTAACGTGTCTGACATGGATTTATATTTTTCATTTAGATGAGTTATTTCAAAATGATCATCTGCGCGTGCTTTCTTTGAAAAAGAAAATATAAAGCTTATAAGTAGCCAGATGAATATAAGCATAGTAAGTGTTTTGGCTAAAAATAATCCGTATTCTGATATGAATTCAATCATGATTGTTATTCCCTATCATTTATTCGATATAAATACATTCGTAACTACTAAAAAATTGTCCGCATTTATTTTCCGAGGCTTCATCATAAAATAATGAATTCAACTGAAGTCGGCATTGAGTTAATGCATCTCCGTCTAATAATGTTCTAAATACTTCGCCACCAAGGAATTGGTGTGAACTACTTAAATACAATTTATTCAATTGCTGACCTTGAACCATAGTATGCAACATCTTTGGGCCAGCGATGAGATAGATATGTTGATAATTGCGCTCAGCAAGTGCTTTTACCAAAGGAGCGCCCTCCACATATTTTGATTTACCTGTAATCAGCACTTCGTATCCTTGTTGTTTCCATTTTTTTATCATGCTGGGGTCAGCCTGTTGGCCGGTAGCGAGATATATCTTTTGTCCACTTTCTTTAATAGATGAATGTATGGGAAAGTCTAGAGTTGAGCTTGCAATAACGATATCTGGGTGTGGACTAAGTCCCTGCTGCTTGCGCCATACATGTAAGTCTTCGAAGTCCTGATCTCCAGGGAGCTGTAGGATGTTGCCTAATTTTTTTTGTTCTAAAGTACGCAAATAGCCGCCATGGGTAATCAGGCAATCAGCTTGGGTATAAAGCTCTAAAAATAGTCGAAAATCTTCTTTACTTGTCAATGATTCTGGTAGGTGTAGATCAGAAGTTGCATCCTTGCTTATCGCAATACGTCCATCGAGACTGGTGACAAAATTAGCGACTACGGTTGGTTTGGTCTGGCCTGGTTTATACCAGCCATGGTGATATAAATATAGATTTTCCAAATCAAATACAGTAGATGGATGTGGAAACAGACGCAAAAGTTGTTTTGCCATAATTGCGGGAATATGTATTTACCTGAATAATCTTGCATTATCCTAGCATGACGTTATGCAAAACTTATGCAAAAACCAGATATTTCCAGGGCAATTCCAAAGCAACGCTATAAGTTTGGCGCATACACAATTGTTGTACTTGGCGAAATTGAGACTAAAGACGAGTTTAAATATGAGTATTTGCTAGCCGCTATCAAAGACGGGCACAATGAGCCTGAGGTGTTTATCACTTGTGAAAAGGCTCCAGCTACAAAATCCAGTGATGGCACACATATTGTCAGAGTTTTTGCAGAACAGTTAGATCAACAAGAATCGGGTAAGATTATTGACCAATCCAATTCATGGGCAAATAGGAACGCATTTATTTCCTATGCGCTTTCGGGTTTTCAACAAATGTTACGGTTGCAAGATGAGCAGCCAATCCCTTTAGCGTGAGTGTTGTGCAAATGAAACCCATTCAACAACTGTCTCCGCAGCTAATTAATCAAATTGCCGCTGGCGAAGTAATTGAACGTCCTGCATCGATATTGAAAGAGCTACTTGAGAATGCATTAGATGCAGGCGCAACAAAGATCGCGGTCGAACTTGAACAGGGTGGGATACAAACCATTCGGGTGAGCGATAATGGTCATGGAATTCCTAAAGATGAAATTGAGTTGGCACTGGCAAGACATGCGACCAGTAAAATTTCATCTTTGGAAGATCTTGAGCAAATCACATCTTTGGGGTTTCGTGGTGAGGCTTTGCCCAGTATTGCCTCGGTCACCAGATTTAGTCTCGTGTCAAATGATAACAAAGAGACCAATGCGGGCTGGATGATAGCAGGGGACGGGGGTGGATTTACTGCTGGGCTATTACCAGCACGTCAAGCGTGCGGCACGACTGTGGAAGTAAAAAATTTGTTTTTTAATATACCTGCAAGAAAAAAGTTTTTACGTAAAGAACGAACAGAGTTACAACATTGTGAAGCGGTACTGCGCAAGATTGCATTAAGTCGTTTTGATGTGTCGTTGACCGCTAAGCATAATGGACGCAACTGCCTTGAATTAAACCCAGTCAATACCGAACAAGAACGTGTGCATCGTCTAGGGCAGGTCTGTGGGCGTCAGTTTGCCGAGCAAAGTATCTATTTGGAATATGCTGCACAGGATTTACAAGTAAAAGGCTGGATAAGCCTACCAACTTTTTCGAGTAGTCAAGCAGATTAATAATTTTTTTATGTTAATGGACGTGTAATAAGCGATAAACATATTTTGTAA
>CAJHZF010000139.1_pt1 | contig 48383 bp, 46 predicted proteins | sample 9198891 | NCBI WGS metagenome assembly CAJHZF01 (sample SAMEA7708349, study PRJEB35096) | sediment metagenome | biome: marine neritic benthic zone biome [ENVO:01000025]; feature: sediment [ENVO:00002007]; material: shallow marine sediment [ENVO:03000034] sea grass bed [ENVO_01000059] ...
ACTAAAACACATATTTTGTCATACTTAGCACCTAGATTAAGATAGAAAACTTTCAAACTTATAGTAAAGACAATAATTTGGCGATTAATAGCTTCTGTGAATTTATACAAACTTGGTGCCGAGGAGAGGACTTGAACAAGGTGGCATCCACAAAGAATTCATAAAAATTTATAACTAATACGCGACCTATTACATAGAACTTAAATTATTCGAAAAAGTATTTTGGAGATAGGTCCTGTCTTGGTATAACAACTGACCGCCTCTGCATTTGAGTCGCTCCGCGACGATTAAATTTGCCTATTCAGCAATAGGTACAGCTGGTGCCGAGGAGAGGACTTGAACCTCCACGGGATTGCTCCCACTAGCACCTGAAGCTAGCGCGTCTACCAATTTCGCCACCTCGGCATGATCTGGTTTCTGGTCTGATGGACCGGAAGGTGACGCACTCTAGCGAAGCACTTATTCACTTGTCAATGCAGCATGAATTCATAGGTATTTAATAATGTTTTCAGTTTATAAGCTGACAGGGTAAAGTGCGTTCACCATGGCACGTAGAAAAAAGAAAACATTAAAAGATCCTTACGCAAAACGAGAAGCTGCTAAGTATGAGCATCCGATCGCGAGTCGAGAACTCATTCTCGAAATTTTAGAAAACAGCGAAGGGCCATTATCACTGACGGCTTTACATCAAGCTTTAGAGGTTAGTTCAGCTGAGGTCATCGATGCATTAGCTCGGCGTTTGGCTGCGATGGAACGTGATGGCCAAATCATTCGTAATCGACAAAATCACTATTTGCCTATTTCTAAGGTTGATTTAGTGCGTGGCAGAGTAATGGGTCATGCCGATGGATTTGGATTTTTAATTCCAGATGAAGGTGGTGAAGATCTATTTTTGCCTCCTTTTGAAATGCGTACCTTAATGCATGGTGATCGCGCGATTGTACGACCTGCCGGTAAATCCAAGCGCGGTAAACCGCAGGGCAAGATGGTAGAAATTATTGAACGCCACAATAAACAAGTGGTAGGAAGATATTACAAAGAATCCGGGATTGGTTTTGTGGTGCCCGATAATAAACGCTTGAATCAGGATGTCATGATTCCAGCAGATTGCTCTAATGGTGCTGCTAATGGCCAATTTGTAGTCGTCTCTATCGTAGAACAGCCAACTAAGTTTCGACAGCCCATTGGTAAGGTCATCGAAGTATTGGGAGATCATCTTGCGCCTGGTATGGAAATCGATGTCGCGATTCGTTCCTACGATCTTCCGTATAAATGGCCAAAAGAGGTCTTGCAAGAAGCTGAACAGTTTGACGAACATTCTTTCCAACAGCAGCTGAAAGATCGAAAGGATTTGCGCAAATTGGCGTTCGTTACCATTGATGGTAGTGATGCAAAGGATTTTGATGATGCGGTATATTGCGAGCCGCGCGAGAACGGCTGGCGCCTATGGGTAGCGATTGCAGATGTCTCACATTATGTGCAAATGGACACGGCCTTGGATTATGAGGCACGTAAACGAGGAACCTCTGTGTATTTTCCTGAACGCGTGATTCCCATGCTTCCTGAACAACTTTCCAATGAACTATGTTCGCTGAAACCCAATGTAGACCGACTCGCTATGGTTTGTGAGATGTTTATATCTAAAGACGGTGACCTGAAGAACTATAGTTTTTATGACGCAATTATCTGTTCAGCCGCAAGACTCACTTATGATGAAGTACAACATGTTCTCTTTGTCAAAGATAAAAAGGCACGTGCAAATCGCCAACATCTATTATCTGATCTAGAAAATCTGCATGGTGTATATCGCGCCTTACGTAAGCAACGAACAAAACGCGGCGCAATTGATTTTGAAACTCAAGAAACTATTTTTAAGTTTGATCAACACAAGAAGATAAAAGCCATTCTTCCACGTGAACGTTTTCAAGCACATATGATTATTGAAGAGTGCATGATTAGTGCAAATATCGCGGCGGCAAAATTTATCACCAAACGAAAATTATCCACTTTGTATCGCGTGCACGATAGCCCAACACAAGAAAAATTAAGGGATGTAAGAGAATTTCTTCAATCACTAGGCATAGGCTTTACCAAGTCTAACAAGCCAAAATCTAGTGACTATATGGCAGTGATTAAAAAAGTCTTAAACCGTAATGACAAGTACATCATTGAAATGACTTTACTACGATCTATGGCACAAGCGGTATATAGCCCAGAAAATTTCGGCCATTTTGGATTAGCTTTGTCTTTCTATGCACATTTCACATCACCTATTCGGCGTTACCCAGATCTGATCGTGCATCGAACTATTCGTCATTTGCTGACAGAACAAAATAAAAATTTATTTCCATTCTCTCATAATGATTTACTTATCTTAGGCGAGGAATGCTCAATGTGTGAGCGAAGAGCGGACGATGCCACGCGTGATGTAGATGCATGGTTAAAATGTGAGTTTATGCTAGATAAATTGGGGCAACATTTTTCTGGTGTCATTAATTCAGTCACTGCATTTGGGTTTTTTGTTACTTTAGACGAAGTCTTTGTTGAGGGATTGGTACATGTTACGGCATTAAAGAATGATTACTATCATTATGATGAACAATCACATTGCTTATTCGGTGAGCGCAGTAAAAGACGCTATTCTTTAGGGGATACGGTTACAGTAGTTGTGGCTCGTGTTGGTTTAGATGAGCGCAAAATCGACTTTGTTTTAGCAGAATCTTCTAGTAAGAAAAACCAAAAAACTAAAAAGTCAAAATTAAAAAAACGTAAGAAGCACTAATTTTATTTGCCTGTGAAAAATCTTACTTATGGTTTTCATAGTAGTCTTGCAGCGATACGACAGCATTCATTCCACATACAAGAAGTGTATCTGCAGGAGTCAAGGCAAGATAAGCGTATACAACAAATTCAAACTGTGATTTTAGCGAAAAATATTACGCATCGATTTGTTACTAAAAAAGAACTAGAACATCTTTGCGGTAATGGCAATCACCAAGGTGTGGTTGTCATTTTTAAAGATCAGCAAACATCAAATGAAGCCAGTTTACTAGATTACTGTGCTAATGCGCAGTATCCACTATTGTTACTAGTTCTTGATCAAGTTGTAGATCCGCATAATCTTGGCGCGTGTTTACGCACCGCAGAAGCTGCGGGTGCGAATGCAGTAATCTGTTCAGCTAGGAAATCGGCATCACTGACGCCTGCTGTACGCAAAGTATCTTGCGGTGCAGCCGAGCGTATACCATTAATCGTTGTAAAAAATCTCGCAAGGTATTTGAAAGAATTAAAACAGGTAGGTGTTTGGGTCTATGGAACTCAACCAAACGCTGAGAAATTGCTTTTTGAAGCAGATTTTTGTCGCTCTGTGGCTTTGGTCATTGGTGCTGAAGGGCCAGGGATGCGTCGACTTACCGCTGAAATCTGTGATGAATTATTGAGGTTGCCTATGTCTGGTGAAATGGCCAGTCTTAATGCGTCTGTGGCAGCTGGAATTGGCTTATTTGAAGCGGTTCGTCAAAGACAAGCTAAATAGTCTACAAGGGGATATGGTAAATTTCCAGGTACTAAGGTTGCCTGATGCTGGCGCTTCACGTAGACTTCGCGGTTCTTAAAAACACAGTCAACTCTCTGCTTCACTAGTAAATCAACAAAGAATTTATTAGGCGGCATTAACCCATAGGGAGATATTTATGCGTCACTACGAAATAGTGATTCTGGTGCATCCTGACCAGAGCGATCAAGTGCCTGCAATGATTGAGCGTTATCGCTCCATTATTGGAAAACAAGGCGATGGTAAGGTCCACAGACTAGAAGACTGGGGTCGTTTACAACTCTCTTATCCGATTCAAAAAGTCCATAAAGCCCACTATGTGCTAATGAATATTGAGTGTGGGCAAGATGTTTTAAGTGAGATGAATAGTGCGTTTAGATTTAACGATGCGGTTATTCGTAATATGGTTATTGCAATGAAAAAAGCTGTAACAGAGCCTTCGCCCATAATGAAAATTATTGAAAGGGAAAATGCTGAAAGTGGAGGGCAGAGCGCTATAGATAAACCACAATCATCAGTACAAAAGAATGACGATGATCTTAAAGAAGAGTCTTCGGTGTTATCTGATGAAAGCCTTGAAGACACCAGTGAAGAAGTGGTAGCAGAGAATATTAACAGCTAAAGCATTATAATGAGTTAGAGGGTACTTGATATGTCACATTATTATTTTCGCAGAAGAAGATATTGCCGCTTCACCGAAGAAGGCATAGAAGAGATTGATTATAAAGACGTTGAACTACTGAAAGATTTTATTACTGAAACGGGTAAGATAGTTCCCAGTAGAGTGACTGGTACTAAAGCAAGATATCAGCGTCAGTTATCAACCGCAATAAAGCGCGCTCGCTATATTGCACTATTGCCTTATAGCGACCAGCACTAAGCACACCTATAAATAGCGACGTCTCATTACCTTAGTTAGTCGTGCGCTCTCTGGCTCGTTTCATTTCATCTGGACCATTTCAGGCGATTGCTGTGGTGTATGGTTTTGCATTGTTGTCTTTTCCTTTTCCCTTCTTAATTATCTTTAGTGGTGGGGCACTCGCATTAATTACATTGCAAGCGGGTATTAAACAGGGAATTACGGTTTTACTTGGTTGCTTATTGTTAATTACTGTTAGCACATTTTTTGTTCTTGGTAGCGTTACAACAGGACCTCTAATAGCATGGTTATCAGTAGTAATACTCGCGATGGTATATCGCAACTCTCAATCGCTGAATTTAACGATACAATTATTGACAATTTTTGGTGTGATTGTCACAGTGTTGATTGCAATTATAGTTCCGGATATACAAACACATTGGTTAAATTATCTACAAAGCTTGATTGATGCTGTTGAAAAAGACCCACAGTTTCAGGAAATGCTTAAGAATTCGAAACTCAATACCGACAGCGTAAAGCAGTATTTGCCTGCTATAGCTTCCGTAATAACAGGTGGTTTAGTAAGCCTATACTTGCTGACAATGAGTTTGACGCTATTTTTAGGTCGTTGGTGGCAGAGTTTACAAGGCAATATCCAGGCATTTCGTAACGAGTTTATTACCTTGAGGCTAGGAAAAGTGCTTGCTGGGCTCACTATATTATTTGTGATTGCAGCACTGGTCGTTAAACATGCAATATTCTGGCAGTTAGCGATTGTATGCCTTAGCATGTTCTCATTACCGGGAATGGCGATTGTGCATGCCATTATTGGGCAGCTATCTAGTTCAGTTTTTGGGTTTGTTGTAGTTTACGGGCTGCTTTTTATTGCAGCACCACAAATGATCATGGCGCTATCTACATTAGGTGTGATGGATACATTTATTAATTTTCGAAAGCGGTTCGTGAAGTCAAAATCGTAATATTTATATATAAGCAATTTAATTAACAAACATTAAAAGAGAAATAAGATGGAAGTTATTTTACTTACAAAAATTGATAATCTTGGCGACCTTGGTGAAAAAGTTAAGGTTCGACCGGGATATGCACGCAACTTTCTTATTCCAAGTGGCAAAGCAAAATTTGCTACTGCAGAAAATCTGGCTGAATTTGAGGCGCGCCGAGCAGAACTTGAAAATATAGCAGCTGAATCATTAGCTTCGGCGCAAGCGCGCAAAGCAGAACTTGATGGATTTAAAATTACCATTACCGCAAAATCAGCAGGTGAAGGAAAATTATTTGGTTCTATAGGGACAGTAGATATTGCTAATGCATTAAATGAAGCTGGTAAAGCTGTTGAAAAGAAAGAAATACGGCTACCAGCAGGAGTCTTTCGACATATAGGCGAATACCAAATAGATATTCACTTACATACAGATGTAAACGCTACGATAAATTTAGAAATTATTGGTGAAGAATAATTAAGTGATTTTAATATTATATTTTAGCGCACTAAGAAGAAGTTTGTGGCTGAACTAACAAATATCGGCACTAGTTATAGTGCTACGAATACGGAAAGCTTGCGTACGCCTCCATATTCATTGGAAGCTGAGCAAGCCGTACTCGGTGGTTTGATATTGGATAACTCGGCATGGGATCAGGTCGCCGATCAAATCAATGAAACCGATTTTCATCTCTTTGATCATCGTCTTATTTTCCGTGCAATTGATGAACTAGTTGAAAAGCGTCAACCCTTTGATGTACTCACATTATCTGATTTGTTACGGCAGAAAAGTGAAATCAAAGATACAAATGTACTTGTATACCTTGGAACACTTGCAAATAACACACCCAGTGCAGCAAGTATTAAAGCCTATGCGAATATCGTTAGAGAGAAATCTATCCTTCGGCAATTAGTTCAAGCAGGCACTGAAATTACATCCAGTGGAATTTTACCTGAAGGTAGGGATGTAAACCAACTTCTAGATGAAGCCGAGCAAAAAATATTCCAGATAACAGATCGTAGTGTACAAACGGGGCAAGGCTTTACAAACATAAAATCTTTATTAAAGACTACGGTTGAACAAATTGATGAGTTATTTGAGCGTGATAATCACATTACGGGTATACCTAGTGGCTTTGATGAATTTGATGAAAAAACTGCAGGTTTACAAGATGGCGAGCTGATTATTGTTGCAGGACGCCCATCTATGGGAAAAACCAGTTTTGCCATGAACCTCGTAGAATATGCTGCATTACGCAACGATGCTTGTGTGGCAATTTTTAGTATGGAGATGCCGGCTCGTTCATTGACTATGCGCATGTTGTCATCAATGGGACGTATTGATCAGCAAAGGGTACGCACAGGCAAGCTAACTGATGATGACTGGCCACGCCTTACCAGCGCTGTGTCTATGTTATCGGAAGCAAACTTATTTATTGACGATTCAGCTTCTCTTTCACCTACCGAGTTACGGGCACGTGCGCGTCGCTTAAAGCGTGAGTATGGCTTGTCATTAATTGTTGTAGATTATTTGCAGTTGATGAAAATTAGTGGCACTTCTGAGAATCGTGCCACAGAAATCTCAGAGATATCACGTTCATTAAAAGCGCTTGCAAAAGAATTAAATGTGCCGGTTGTTGCGTTATCCCAGTTAAATCGAAGTTTAGAACAACGTACTGATAAGCGACCGGTGATGTCAGATTTACGTGAATCTGGTGCTATTGAGCAAGACGCAGATGTAATTGTATTTATTTATCGTGATGAAGTGTATAACGAAGATTCTCCAGACCAAGGGACTGCAGAGATCATTGTGGGTAAGCAACGTAACGGACCGATATTCAAATCACGACTCACATTCTTAGGCCAATTTACACGTTTTGAAAATTACGTACCTGAAATCTATACCGGCGAGAACTTTACATGAGACGTGCGGCGTACGCACTGATCAACCTTTCTCATCTCAAAAAAAATCTTACTAGTATAAGAAAGATTGTGAACCACTCCAGAGTGATGGCTGTGGTTAAAGCTGATGCCTATGGGCATGGCATGCTGAAAGTTTGTAAACACTTGATAGATGTAGATGCATTTGCTGTAGCTTATGTAAATGAAGCATTAGAGCTACGTGAGCATGGAATTGAAAAACCAATTTTAGCGCTGCAGGGATTCATTTCGGTTGAAGAACTACAATTAGCGGTTACGCATAATGTTCAAGTCGTAATTCATCATTTAGAGCAGCTGAAGATCTTACAAAGTATTTCACATACACATGCCTTGAATGTGTATATCAAACTTGATACAGGTATGCACCGACTTGGGTTTGACCCGTCGCAATTTAAACAAATAATTGCACAGATAAAATCGATATTACCACCTAAGTCAAAGGTGAGTGTGATGACTCACTTGGCCTGTGCGGATGAACTTAATAATCCAGCCACAAGACAGCAACTCGATTTGTTTGATCAGGTCTTGTATGGTCAACATTATAGTCAAAGTATTGCCAATTCTGCAGGTATCCTTGCTTGGCCTGATTGTCATCGCGATTGGGTACGTCCGGGTCTTATGCTCTATGGTGTGAATCCACTCAATGATGATGCTGCAACAAGCACACAAGTTGAGTTGTACCCCGTAATGAGCCTGCGTGCTCCAATCATCTCTCTAAAGAAATGTCAAAAAGGAGCAAGAATTGGTTACGGTGGCGAATATTGTTGTCCGCATGATATGGTCATAGGAATCGTAGCAGCAGGTTATGCAGATGGATATCCTCGGCATCTATCCCGTGCACCAAAGCTATCCATACATGGAAGGCAGGTACTATTAGTGGGGCGGGTATCGATGGATATGGTTACGGTAGATTTAGGCGCCGTAAATGCTCAAGTAGGTGATGAGGTAGAGCTTTGGGGATATGAGATCCCCGTGGCACAAATTGCAAAGAATGCTGAAACTATAAGTTATGAGTTATTATGTGCTGCAGGCAATGCCGTGCATAGAAAATATATAGAGTAAAAATACATACATCTCCCTGGGCGGTGTGCATGGAAAAAGTCTGGCTGAAAAGCTATCCACAAGGTATCCCTGAAAATGTGGAGTTAGATCAGTATAAATCTTTAGCACATATGTTTGATGAATGTGCTGAGCGCTATAGTCATCTCCCTGCTTTTGCAAATATGGGTACAAGCCTAAGTTTTTCTGAGCTAAATATAGAAAGCTATAACTTCGCAGCGTATTTGCAAGCAGAATTAGGTCTTAAGAAAGGCGAACGTGTGGCTATAATGTTGCCTAACCTTTTACAGTTTCCCGTTGCAATGTTTGGAGTCCTACGTGCAGGATTGGTAGCGGTCAATGTCAATCCTTTATATACCTCACATGAGCTAGGACAGTATCTAAAAGACTCCGGTGCTAAAGCAATTGTAATTTTAGAAAACTTCGCCGATGTTTTGGCTGAAGTCGTAGAGCAAAGCCCAGTAGAGCATGTGATCCTTACATGTGTGGGAGATATGCTTGGCTTTCCAAAATCTGCAATTGTTAATTTTGTGTTGAAATATGTTCAACACAAAATCCCAAAATATAAATTAGATGATGTCATTTCCTTTAATGAAGTGCTTGCTGTTGGTCAGCAAAGACAACTTGTTAAACCAGAACTTACTAAAGATGATCTTGCATTTTTGCAATATACGGGAGGTACAACAGGCTTGGCAAAAGGTGCCATGCTGACGCATGGTAACCTACTGGCAAATGTCGCCCAGGTAGAGGCTTGGTCAAAGCAATTCTTTGAAGAGAGTAAAGAAATTGTAATCACAGCTTTACCGCTGTATCACATCTTTTCTTTAACCGCGAACTGTTTTATGTTTACCCGTATCGGAGGTTTGAATTACTTAATCACCAACCCTCGTGATATGAAAGGCTTTGTGAAAGAATTAAATAAAGTTAAATTTTCTGTAATAACAGGTGTAAATACGCTCTTTAATGGTTTATTACATACTGATGGTTTTGCCGAACTAGATTTTTCTCATCTCAAAGTCACTTTAGGTGGTGGCATGGCCGTTCAAGAATCCGTTGCACAAGAGTGGCAGCAAGTCACCGGTTGTGTATTAGCCGAAGCTTATGGTTTAACGGAGGCTTCACCTGCAGTAACAGTCAATCCACTTAATTTAGAAAAATATAATGGCACAATTGGTTTGCCGATTCCAAATACCGAAATATCTATACAAGATGATAATGGCAATCACCTTGGTATTGAAGAAGCCGGAGAGCTTTGTGTACGAGGGCCACAGGTTATGCAGGGTTATTGGAACTGGCCTGAAGAAACTAAAAATGCCTTAAGTGAAGATGGTTGGTTGCGTACCGGTGATATTGCTATGGTTAACGAACAAGGCTTTGTAAGGATTGTTGATCGTAAAAAAGATATGATTTTAGTATCTGGTTTTAATGTATATCCAAATGAGGTCGAAAATGTAGTAGCTTCGCATCCCGGAGTGTTGGAAGTTGCTGCGGTTGGCGTAGATGATGCCGAATCCGGTGAAGTAGTAAAGCTATTTGTCGTAAAAAAAGATCCTGCATTAACTAAAGAAGATGTTTTAGAACACTGTAAGGATCGTTTGACGCGTTATAAATGGCCAAAAGATATTGAGTTTCGTGAGGAATTGCCCAAGACAAATGTCGGTAAAATCTTACGTCGAGCTTTGCGAGATGAGTAATAGGTAGAATTGAAGCCTTGCATATGTGATGGGTCTGTAAAGGTTAAATTTCAGGCCGTTGTATTCAAATTCCCATTAAAATATGAGGAATTTATTTGAAATGTGACGCAATTCAATTGATCCCACAGAGGAATTTCGTGACTATACTAGTTTCTGTCTATTAAGACGAAGCCTTGCTGGATGAAGGCGAACAGTGGAGTTGGTAAGAATTTGAAATACTACGAACAAACAGAAGATGCCAAGGATGCTCAACTTGCTATTGAGCGTCGTGATCGCCTTGATCGTCGAAGACCCTCATTAAAAGGGTTTATCTATGGCCTGTTTCATGCACGACGTCGTGGCCCACGACGCGCCGAAAATTATTTAAGTCATTACACCGATTGGTATGACGTTAAATTATTGGTTTTATCGCTATGTTTGCTTTTGCTTTCCTGCTTGGATGCTGCAATGACAATGAGGTTGTTATCTTTTGGTGCAGTTGAACTTAACCCAATCATGGATGAACTATTGAAACAAGGAACAAAATATTTTATTGGGATAAAAATTGCAGTTACTGCATTATGTATTATTGTTTTGGTCGCGCATAACCGCTTTAAATTATTCAACATTATACGTGTTGATATATTATTGATTTCAGCGGTATTTATTTATTTGGGTTTAGTTACATACGAGTTTTATCTATTCACTCTTGATATGCCAGCTCTCTAGCGTGCTTCTACTAGTGGAGATTTTCGTTTGAATCTCGACGTAGTTTTGACAGCTGTTTTTTCCATAAATTGATATTTTCTGGACTAACTCCTTTATCAATACAATCTAACCAACGATCATGGCAGCACATAACTAACTCAAGGCCATCGTCAGTAAAATCTGAGAGTTTCATTTCAAAACTTTGCCAGTCTTCAATTCTTTTTGGTAGTTTTTGTTTAAACAACTTGCTTTCTATCAAAAAACCAAGAAGTGGCTGATATCTAGATTTAAATTTTTTAATAGCATCCATTTGTGAAGCAGTATCCATATCTTCATAGATATACCATTTGCACGCATCGATTATAAATTCCTTCATCGAGCATCCTTTTGTAAAAGTTACTTCCTTATATCTTTAGACTCTTTGTGACACAACAGAGACGTATGTGGATATTGTTGCTGGTATTCCGCTACAGATTCAATCGTTTGCATAAACAAGTCATCTGTCATTAGTTACCACTTATCCAGATTTGGTATTTATAGTGGCTCAAACTTTAACGATTACGATACTGAAATAACGCGCATAGACTTGTAAGGCTAAATCTTTTGCTTGACCTAAATACTCTGCTAGGGCGAGATCCATACCACGAAAGTTAATTTCGCTTGGGTTAGTGCGTTTGTTAGCGTCTACATATATAGGCGATTCTCGATTGCTCAATAAAAAGGTTTTAGCGATAGTATTTTCAACTGGTATGTCAAGCGCAACATATTCGTATTTTGAACTATGGCGCTGTGCATGTAGTTTTGCTGCATTAGAGATATCATCAAAGCGAGCAGATAACGCATCACCTTGTTGGGTCCCCAACCATTTATCCAGGTGATTGCTTTGCACTTCTAATATTTTTTCCCCATGCACACTGCCTAATTCGCTTATTGCAAATACGTAGAAGGTATATAGCTGATAAAGCTTTATTGAGTTCTCAAAAACAGAAACGAAAGCTTTTGGAGTTGCATTGTCTACTTTCACAGAATGGTTGAATGGGGCTAAATTATTTAGCAATAGGTGAAGTGGATAAAATGCCACGTTTTCAATACTACGCACTTCACATTGAGCGTCCTGGTCCTGGTCAATATGGTATTCCTGTAGACTGAGTATTGCCGTTGATTTGCGATTGGCTACTTCGTTTGCGGTCAACCCCCACAGGTCTGGGTATTCATCTGAGTGCGTTGGTGACGTTTGGGCCACTGATATCTCCTTATGTATGTATGGGTAATTGGATCGCGGGCTTAATTTTAAGAGTGGTTGCTATATGGTCACCACTAGCTTGAGGATCGTACGTCATAACAAAACGATGGATGGATTGATGTAGATTAAGCTATTCAAACGAAAACCAGAGATTAAGCCTAATTTATGGCTGTTTATGCACACAAAATATCAAATGGTAGAGGTGGCAAGTTCATTTTAAGTGTAAAATAGTGAAATTCTACGGGTTGAATATGCTTGTAGATACTAGGTAGTATTTGTTTTCTAAGCAGATAAGATGCATTTATTCTAATAGTGAGTATGTCAAGGTAAAAAAACATGAGTACCGCTAAAACTTCTACGAATGAGCAAAGGCACGCGAAAGCCAATGCTCCAAAATCTACTCCAAGTAATGGCAAATCTTCTGACGAACAACTGGTCAACGACCTAAGTAAGTTAGATCAAATTCGCGATATGCTGTTTGGTGAGCAGGTCGCCGCTTTGCGTGAACAATGCCAATCTTTAGATAAAAGTTTAGAAAAGAATATTTCTACTTTACGAAATGAGATGAAATCTTCAGCAAAGGAGCTAAAACAACAAATTGAGCATAATTTTGATCAATTACAAAAACGTATTAATTCTGAAGAGGTGGATCGTGCTACACAAAACGAACAGCTCAACTCCGCACTCGCTACCATTAATTCGGATATTGTCACAAAAATTGAGTTAGAGACGAAACGAATTGACGATGCGCTAAATGAACAACATCAAGATTCAGTACGTCAGTTAAATAACGTGGCTGATTCTCTGCAAAATAGTAAAGTAGATAGAAAAACGCTAGCTAAATTTTTTAGTCAATTTGCTGATGAGCTGGGAGGCTCGCAAGCGAAGTAAATTCAACTTCGCAAATGGCGAGAGTCATGTTGCAGCAGAAAAAAACTGTCGGCGATACCGAACTAAAATCGAAACTTAGTCAGCCACATAACGTGAGTGATCTAACTCAATTACGCCAATTGTTATTGGGTACTGAATATGATGCATTAATAGAGTTGCAGCGCGCATTTTCCGACCACTCTCATACTAGTCAAAAAATTTCAGAAGTTATTTCAGAAGCTATTGCATTACGCGCTAAGCAAGATAACTCGTTAACTCATGTGCTGGCCCCTTCTATTGAAGAAGCAATTCATGTCTCTGTAAAACGTGATCCTAAGCGTTTGGCGAATGCCTTGTTTCCTGTAATCGGCCCAGCAATCAGAGAATCTGTTGCAGAAATGTTTAATTCCATGATGCAACAAGTCAATCAATTGCTTGAAAATAGCTTAAGCGTTCGTTCTATAAAATGGCGCATCAACGCGTTCCGTACGAATCGCTCTTTTGCTGAAGTCATGCTATCGGAAACTGTGCTTTACCAGGTGGAGCAGGTTTTTATGATTCACCGTGAAACGAGCTTGTTAATTAATCATTTGTCTTCTGAAAGAGCAATTGTGAAAGACCCTGATATGGTGTCGGGCATGCTCACTGCGGTGACTGATTTTGTAAAAGATTCCTTTGTGGTGGATAAACAGCAAAACATTAAATCCATTAAATTTGGACAACTGAATTTATTAATAGAAGCGGGTCCATATGCAATTTTAGTTGCTGCAGTACGTGGAATCACGCCACCTGATTTGCAGATAACCATGCGTGAGCAACTGGAAGAACTACATCGTCTATATGGTATGCAACTAGAAGCATATGATGGAGATTCGCATCATTTCCCAGACACTTACACACAATTAAGAAGATGTTTAGTAAGCAAAGATAAACAAGATAGTTTAAGTAGTGATAACAAAAAACCAATACCCTGGGCAGCAATCGCTGCACTTATATTCTTTTTAGGCCTGCCTATTGCATGGTTTATAAACCACAAATTAGAACAATCTAGATGGAATAATATTGTGCAGGAGTTACAAGCAGAACCGGGACTGGTGATTCTAAATCATACCAAACAGGATGGGGCTTATCAGGTGAGAGGTTTGCGTGATCCTTTATCCAGAGAACCTGAACAAATTAGCAGTGCGTTAAGTGATTTTAACCTGGCAATAGCATGGCAATGGCAATCGTATTATTCTAGTGAGGCTCAAATCGTCAAGCAGCGCATCAAGACAATGATTGATCCTCCACAGACAGTAATTACAGAATTTGTAGATGGAAAGCTAATCTTATCCGGAGAAGCTGAGCCAAGTTGGATTAAGGCATTATCTACAAAGTTGCCTCTTATATGGGGGGTTCAAGAGGTTGATCAAACCAATCTTCGATCGAATCGGAGTATCGAGCAAGAAATGCAGCAGCTCATCGGTTCCATCGAAGCGGTAGTATTAGAATTTGCACCATATGTAAATAAAGTAGAGTCTAATCAATATGGAAAATTATCAGAAGTATCTAATTGGATTAAAAGTTTGCTTACACTTGCGAAGAGGCAAAATGTCAAACTACAGATAGGAGTTCTAGGATTTGCAGATGGTACTGGTAGAAGTTCGGCTAATTATCGGCTTAGTGAGTTGCGTGCGCAAAATGTTCAGGATGCTCTGATGCAATATGGGTTGGCCAAAGAAACCATGATTGCCAAAGGTTTGGGAGTCTATTCTACGCAGACTGAGTTTACTAAAGTTATTCCATGCACTAGCCAACGTTGTGTAGTGTTTGAGGTCTATCCTAATTAACATTAAGAATTTTTTAAACACATGACAACGACAATTTTACAACCACTTATATCCTTGTATCGTAGGTTGGGCATTGTTGTAATGGAGCAAAAGCAAGATAAAAGTATTTGGCTATTGTCTCCTCAACCAGATTGGTTTCCGCTGATTGCCAAGTTAGGTGAAGGTGAACTGCGCGTAAATGCAATCACATCAAATTTTTTGCAATCGTTCATTGAAGAAAAGGTTCAAAAGATGTGGTTAAGTGGCCAAGAACGCCTAGCTTCATCAATTTGGATCGAAGTTGACCCGTCGGAAAATAGTTTTCCATTTGAGGCTATAGCATTACGTCAAGTCGATAGCATGCTAATTGTAATTGAGCATGTGCCTGATACTTATGAAGCAAAACAGTTTCTAGCTCAACAGTCACGGGAAAATGATTTGCTTAAAGGCTTATTGGAAAAGAAAAAAACCAAACAAGTACAAAAAATTGCCTCACGTGAAACAAAGTTAGAACAAGAAATTAGTGAACGTAGAGCTTTAGAAAAACAACTTACTCATCTTGCCTTTCATGATCATTTAACAGGTCTTCCCAATCGATCGCTTTTTGTTGATCGATTGCAGCGGGCAATTGCAGAAGCAGAACGTAAAAAAGAAGCAGTAGTAGTAATGTTTGTAGATTTAGATGACTTTAAAAAAGTCAATGACTCTTTTGGGCATCAGGTAGGGGATAAGGTAATTCAAGCAGCAGCGCTGCGACTAAAAAAATGTTTACGAGATATTGACTCTATCGCACGTATGGGAGGTGATGAGTTTACATTATTAATTCCTCATATTGGAGAGCAAGAAGCGATAGAAATTATTGCAAGACGTTTAATTGAGTCATTAGATGACCCCATTGTGGTCGAAGGCACAGAGTTTAGGATGTCCATTAGTATAGGTATTTCAATTTATCCTAATGATGCAAAAAGTGAGGATAGTTTATTGCGCAATGCAGATACGGCTATGTATTTTGCTAAGCATACGCGTGGTCCAAGTTATACCTTCTACATTTCAGATATGGGTACATCACCATCTAAACGATTAGCTTTAGCTTCAGATATTGAGTTGGCTCTGCAACAAAAAGAGTTTTTCTTAGTGTATCAACCCATCGTCAATGTACAAGATATGGAAGTAACTGGTGCTGAGGCATTGTTACGTTGGCGGCGTTCCGATGGTGAAATCGTAGGTCCAGATCGATTCATACCGTTGGCATGTGAATCAGATTTAATTATAAAGATTGGGTCTTGGGTGATAGAAAATAGTTGTATTCAACTTAAGAATTGGCGAGGAATTTATGGAATTAATTTTAGAATTAATATTAATTTATCTGTACGCGAGCTCGAGTCGAGTATCTGTAAGAACATGTTGAAGACGCATTTGAGTGAGTTACACTTGCCACATGGAAGTTTAGAAGTAGAAATTACCGATACCATGCCAATTGATAACAATGGTATAATGCAATCCAATGTAGATTCTTTAAAAAGCTTACATATATCTACTGCTATAGATCGTTTCGGTGAACGACAAGCTTCATTGAAATCAATCAAAAAGCTTGGTTTAGATACAATTAAGATTGATCGCTATTTCACTAAAGATATTGCAAATGACGATGATTGTTATGAAGTGTTCACTGGCCTCGTCAAATTGGGCTCATGTTTGTCTAATAACGTATTGGCCGAAGGTATTGAAACAAAAGAGCAGTTTGATCTTGTACAAAGAGCTGATATTAATGAAGTCCAAGGGCATTTCTTCACTCAGCCTTTAGAGTCACACTTCTTTGACCAATGGATGAAAGAGTTTGATAAGCAACAAAAATCACAATTAAAACTGGTGAAAAAGCAAAAAAGTTCTTTGTGATTTTAATTAGTTAGTCTGCTTGTTGATAGCGACTCTCAACGTATTCTTGAACGATATCTTGAAATTGTTGTGCAATATTATCACCCTTGAGAGTGGTAAATTTATTTCCGTCTACATAAACTGGTGCAATAGGTTTTTCGCCGGTACCAGGTAAACTAATGCCAATGTTGGCATGCTTACTTTCACCTGGACCATTTACTACGCAACCCATTACTGCCACATTCATTTCTTCGACACCTTGATATTGCTGTTTCCAACTCGGCATTTGTGCTTGTAAATAGCTTTGAATGTCGGCTGCTAAATGCTGAAAATATTCACTGGTGGTACGTCCGCAACCAGGGCAAGATGTCACTTGAGGCATAAACGAACGTAGACCCATAGTTTGCAGGATTTGTTGAGCTACAAGGACTTCTTGAGTTCGGTCACCACCAGGCTCAGGGGTAAGCGAAATTCGAATCGTGTCACCGATACCTTCCTGTAGTAGCACTGACAATGCTGCGGTCGAGGCTACCACGCCTTTTGAACCCATGCCCGCTTCCGTTAAGCCTAAGTGTAAGGCGTAATCACAGCTTGCTGCTAGATCTCGGTAAACACAAATCAGTGCTTGAACTTCGCTGAGTTTACAGGACAAGATAATCTTGTTGTGGGCCAACCCAATTTGTTCGGCAAGTGCAGCACTATCTACAGCAGAGGCAATCAGAGTGTCATGCATTACTTCATCTAATGATTTTGGGCTTGGCAACGATGAATTTTCATCTAATTTTTTTGCAAGTAAATCTTGATCTAAGCTGCCCCAATTTACGCCAATACGAACAGTTTTATCATACAGACAAGCTATTTCAATTATTTCGCTAAACTGCTTATCATGTAAATTGCCTCGACCTACATTCCCTGGGTTGATACGGTATTTATCTAATGATTGTGCGCACTCAGTGTAATTTTTCAATAAACGATTACCATTGAAATGAAAATCTCCAACCAAAGGTACATCAATACCGGCATGTAACAAACGTTCACGTATAATAGGCACTGCCTGGGCAGCTTTTTTGTTATTGACTGTGACACGCACAATTTCTGATCCAGCTTTTGCTAGTGCTGTAATCTGTTCAACGGTTTTATTAATATCAGCAGTATCTGTATTGGTCATGGATTGCACAACAATAGGAGAGTGGCCTCCTACTGTAACCTTTCCTACCTTAACAGTTGTGCATTTACGTCTGGCATTCATTAAGATTTCAATCTATATATAGCTATAGTTAATGAATTTGAAACACCGGTTTCTCGTTATGATAATAACTCATTCTCATCGCATTACGTCTACAATTAGCCTGGTACAATCTATAAGAACATAAATTTGTAGAATACAACATGTATTGGCAAGATAAACTTACCATAAGCTCTTCTGGGCGTGGTACCTATGACATTAGTCATAGTATTGAAAAAATGATTGAGCGTTCAGGTGTACGACAAGGTTTATGTCACCTATTTATCCGTCACACTAGTGCATCACTAATTTTTTGCGAAAATGCCGATCCAGCGGTGCGTAAGGATTTGGAGACATTCATGGCTAAACTAAGTCCAGATGGAGATCCTATGTTTACCCATCGTGCGGAAGGCGCTGATGATATGCCTGCTCATGTACGTTCCGTGCTTACGCAATCCGAACTTAGTGTGCCTGTCATGGATGGGTCTTCGGGTCTGGGTACATGGCAAGGTATTTATCTGTGGGAACATCGTACTGTGCCACACCAAAGACAGATAACCGTCACCATCCACGGCGAATTGTAGTCTGCTTTATGCGCGGTTTTTCTACGATTCGTTGTGTCACATTTGATTTAGATGACACACTGTGGCCTTGTGAACCTACCATCTCAAATGCTGAGCAAGCTTTATATGCTTGGCTTGAAGAACACTATCCTAGTATTACACAACGGTATTCATTTGAAGATCTAAAAATGCAGCGAGCTGCATACGGTGAAGCTCATCCTGAACTTGCACACAATGTCACTGAATTGAGAAGACAATCATTAGAAGAACTTGCTAGGGAATTTAACTATTCGAATGAAATGGCAAGCGAAGGATTAGCACTGTTTCGTAAATTTCGTAATAGAGTAAATTTTTTTAACGATGCATTTAAAACAATAGATCAACTTAAATATCATTTTATAATTGGGGTAATAACTAACGGCAATGCCGATCTGAACGCTATTGGCGTGAGCGAAAAGTTTGATTTTGTGGTAACTGCTGAAATGGCAGGCGCGGCAAAACCAAGTGAAAAAATTTTTCAATGTGCGCAGGATCGGGCGCAGCTTAACAGTCATGAAATGATATTTGTTGGGGACACACCAAATGTAGATGTGCTAGGGGCACAACAAAGTGGTTGGCGTGCGATTTGGTTTAACCCAAAAAACATGCAATGGTTAGAAGAGGGGGAACCCGATGCAGAAATACAACAACTTAGTCAATTGATTACACTTTTAATTAACTAAAATCTGCTAACCATAAAATATGCATGAGTAATTAAAATGGAGATTAATGATGTCAGAAATTGAACTTGAGGAACGTGTTAAAAACCTTGAGCGCATTGTCAAAACAATACGTATTGCCATAATTATCTTTGTAGGATTTCTGCTTTACGATGTAATATCGAGAGATTCTGGTTCTAGTATCATATTTGCTGATAAGATTAAGTCGAGAGAATTTGTACTGCTTGGCCCTGGAGATCAACCAGTAGGATATTGGGACTACAAAGATAATAAAGGACTTAAGATGTACTCAAAAGATGGCAGCCATATAGAACTTACACCGGAGGCTGTCACCTTTTATAAAGACCGTTTAAATCCAGTAGTTAGATCTAAATATGATTAATTTAATCGAGTGATTTGCCATACTTCTTTTTAAACTGTTTTTTTGATTGACTAACCCATTTATCCCGTTCAATCCTGCCGGGAAAACTCTCAAGAGTTTTGGTCAGGGCGTCTATATCCTTGCTGGTTAATGTGCCTAATTGTTCAAAAGAATACACACCAAAGTCATTTAATTTTTTCTCCATTACAGGACCAATTCCCTTTACTAACTTTAGATCATCTTTGACATTTGCAGCCGCAATATTCAAACCTTTGGCTGGCGCTTTCAATTTCGCTGCCGGTTTAGAGGATGGTTTTATAGCTTTGGTTGTGCGCGTCTTAGTGGGTTTTGAAGGTACACCTTTCGGGATAGTGCGAGAGGGTTTTTTGGAAAGCTTATTTTTAAGAGCTTCTATGGTGTGTTCATGTTCTCGCAGCATCCCAATGCTGCCATTAATTGATGAAAGTTCAGTTTCAAGTTCATGAATCCTGGTTTTACTCTCTTGAAGCGCCGCAGTGCTAGTTGTTTGAGCGCGATTTTCTGCGATGCGGACTTGTTCGCGCAAATCTTCGATAATGGCGTCTTTTTCTTCACAAGTATCGACAAACACGCGTTCTTTTTCACCTGCTTCGCGCTTGGTTTCATCAATTTGTTTATATACACGACCCAACACTGTGTTTTTCGATGTACCGACCAAACGAATTTTATCCATGAAGCGATTAAACTTTGAATCTTGGCCAGGCAAATTGCCTTCTAATGGAGTGAGTTTATCAATGCGTTTGAGCATTTTTTCAATTTCGGATTGATGTTGGGCTTGTTGTTCTTGAAATTTTTCAGTGTACTTTTTATCTAACTCAGCAAGCCGCCATTGAGCATTATTTTTTTGTTTTTCCATTTCTGGATGGATAGCACGTAGATGAGTGGCATCAGCACGATCCTGGCGCCATTTGCCCTGTACTTGTGCAATCATGCCATATAGGCCTCGAAAATCATTTTCAGAAGTTGTGGCTTTGGAATTAAGTCGGCGTACTTTTGTAATCATGTCCTCAAACTGGTATTTGTATCTTTCCTGATCGGTTACACGCTTGTTGAGGCGTTTAATTTTTTGGTTTGCATCTGCATGCATGGCTACATACTGATTTGCAAGATTTTCAAATTCGTTGCGCTCCCCCCGGGTTTGCTGATACATGTTTTGAACTTTTTTCAGCCACGATTGGTATTTAGGCACTTGTTTGGCTTGGGGCAAGGTTGAGCGCCAGCGCGAGGTCATCAGCTTAAGTTCACCACTTTGTTGATCGAGCTTGGATTGTAGATCTGTAATTATATTTTTATATGAGTTGCACTTAGCGGTTTTATCATCAAGCTCTCTTTGAGAGTGATTAAGTTTTGCTTGCATATCTGCTAGATCACGATTGCATCCATAACGACGCATTAACCAGCCGACAAATGTACCTAATACAGCTGCAATAATTAGATAAAGTAAAATTTCGTTGAGTAAATAGGTCATGGTTGTGGTCTCCTGAAAACTGCTAACTCAATACGTCGATTTATAGCGCGACCCTCTTGTGTGTCATTGGAAGTAATCGGTTCGGATTCGCCATAGCCGACAGCATTCATACGTTGTGCTTTTATTCCTTGGCTAATTAGATAATTCATTACTGATTGTGCGCGTCGCTGGCTTAAGTCAAGATTGATATTGTCATCGCCAACACTGTCCGTATGACCGGCAACTACAATATCAAGCCCTTGATTTTCATTTAAAATCCGAACTACATCGTTAAGAATATTAATACCTTGTTTGGTAATTTCATCACTTCCAAATAAAAAGGTAATGCCTGCCAGGTCCAGGGTTTGTAGCATTTCTTCGGCTACTTTTTCGTGTGATGATTTAATCGCTTCTACTTCAGGCTCAGGTGCAACTGCAATTTTGAGTTCAGATTCAAGTAATTTTTCTGCCACTGGTTCTGTAATTGGTTTTGCTTCGGCCCCCTCAGCTTTAGCAATTTCAAGTTGGTTATTTACAACACGGATGCCAGCTAAGGAAGCAATGATATTTTCTATTTCTTGAGAGCGTTGTTCACTTTTAACCATGCCGATCAATGTAGCATCGCGGCCATCCATATTCACGATGATTCCACCAACTTCACTGTCTTTGAGTAGAGTGTTACTTTTGTAACTTAAGTCATTCTCGATGTATTCGGCTTTACTTTCTCTTGTCCACCAATACAGAAAAGATAATCCAATAATGCCAAGTATAATGGGTATTAGCATGCAAACAGCACAGCTTTTAGTACCTTGATTGGTCATAGACGACTTGTATAGATTTCGTTATGTAAGTCGAATTTAACGATTCTCGACGTTTAATTAAGTATTGCTTGAACGCAATCAATTCGCAATCGAATTTGTGCAAATGCAGCTATCAATTCATATCAAAATAAGTAAATCTTCCAGGAATAATCCTTAGAGTTTATAGGGAGATAATTTGGACCTAAGAGATTCGTGCGTACGGAGTGTAGATCGATTTGGATTAATATCAATTTGATTAAAGTTCATACAATTTTCTATTCACTGGGCAACTTATTTGAAACCTTTTGAACCAACGAAACTAGTTGTTTGTATTCTGCAACAGAGAGGTCTGCAAACATTTCTCTATAGTTATCATCCATTAATGAAATTCCCAATTTAGCGAGTTTCTCACCTTTTGCAGTGAGTTGGATATCAACTACCCTTCGATCTGACCGATTGTGGGATCGTTGAATGCAGCCTCTTTCTTCAAGCTGATCGAGATAACGGCTTACGGTGGCGCGCTCAATCATTAATTCATCTGCGATTCTTGCAGGAGTGAAAATAGATTTTGAGAAAATTGTATTAATTAATCTCCACTGATTAAATTTTAGGCCATGTGCATCCAATTCTTTATTTAATGTTGTGCGTGCAAAAGAATTTAGTCGATCTGCAAAGGAAAGCATTATTGGTAAGATTGAGTTATCTAAGTGTATAAAGTTATTCATGTAATAGATCTTGGATCACGGATAATAATAATTACTAGATTTTTGTATTACTCAGATAAATAAGCCTGCATTTGTAACACACTTGATGCTCTACAAAATAAACTAACGAGGTAATGTTACGATTGTTTACAGTGATAGAAAGAGATGGTTAACATTTGCAAATTATTTAGGGTTGTGACGAGCTACATCTGGCCTTAGAGGGGTAATTGCGGCTTAAATTTAATGTCTGCTTACGGCCAAAAGCGGTGATTCAAATTATTTGTGGTGCCCCGAGTAGGAGTCGAACCTACGACCTTCCCCTTAGGAGGGGGACGCTCTATCCTGCTGAGCTATCGGGGCGGTGTGATGTCAGAATATATTGTGATGGTTGGAAGTCCAAATGTGACTATTAACTTTGCGCGCGTTATGCGCGCGACGAAATATTTCGTGTCAAGTTGCGACTGTTTAATTTGCGTGGAGTACCCCACACGCAAGGGTGGTGCCGGGAGAGAGACTCGAACTCTCACTCTGTTGCCAGAACCGGATTTTGAATCCGGCGCGTCTACCAGTTCCGCCACCCCGGCGCATCCCTGTGCAGTTTAGCGTAAATTGCTAAGCTGGCAATAATTGATCTTTCAATAAAATTATCTAAGAAACTTGTGAATCTTGATCAGTTTGATTACGAGCTCCCAGAAGAGCTGATAGCTCAGACTCCTTTACCGAAGCGAACTGCTAGTAGATTGCTGCATTTCGTGTCTAATGGCAAACAATTTGATGATTTGAAATTCATTGATTTGCAGCATTTATTACATGCGGGAGACTTATTGGTGTTAAACAATACTGAAGTCATTCCAGCGCGTTTATATTGCAAGAAAGCATCGGGTGGCAAAGTAGAGATATTATTAGAACGCATGCTTGATGCACGTACAGCATTAGTGCAACTTAAGGCAAGTAAATCCCCAAAGCTTGGAACCTGTTTAATTTTTGAAAATGGTTTTGAAGCCGAAGTTAAAAATCGGCAAGACGATTTCTTTATTGTTGAGTTTAAACATACAGCAGAGTTTGAGAATTTGTTGAAGCAGTTTGGGCAAACTCCACTACCACCCTATATTCGAAGAGCACCTAATCAAGAAGATATTGAACGTTATCAAACCGTTTATGCGCAGTGTAAAGGTGCAGTGGCAGCGCCAACAGCGGGGCTACATTTTGATAAGACCATGCTAGAGAGCTTGCAGCATAAAGGCGTGGGATGTGCATATGTAACCCTGCACGTCGGTGCTGGTACATTTCAACCTGTACGGGTAGATAAGATTGAGGAGCATACCATCCATGCTGAACAAGTGAGTGTGTCCCAGCAAGTTTGTGACCAAGTCATGGATTGTAAAAAACGTGGTGGTCGTGTAATTGCAGTGGGGACCACAGTGGTACGTGCACTAGAGTCTGCGGTTTGTGCAAATCAAACACATCCCTGCGATGGAGATACTAAAGAGTCAGTAGACCATGTGGATAACATACGCCCCTATGAAGGAGACACCAGTTTATTTATTTATCCAGGATTTAAATTTAAGGTCGTAGACGCATTGATTACTAATTTTCACTTACCAAAATCCACGCTTCTTATGTTGGTGTGCGCATTTGCAGGTTATGAAACGACAATGTCGGCATATCTACATGCTGTTGCCCAACGCTATCGATTTTATAGCTATGGTGATGCTATGTTTATTGAGCAACAAAAATAACTCATCAATCCAAACACCATGCAATATAAAATTTACGCAACGGATGGCAATGCGCGCACAGGATCTTTAACGTTTGCACGCGGTAATGTAGACACACCAGCTTTTATGCCCGTAGGTACCTATGGCACGGTAAAAGCCATGACTCCAGAAGAGTTACAAGCAGTTGGAGTGCAAATAATTTTAGGTAATACTTTTCACCTCATGCTTAGACCTGGGATGGAGGTCATCAGGCAACACCAAGGCCTACATAATTTTATGCAATGGCAAGGGCCGATCTTGACTGATTCAGGCGGTTATCAAGTGTTTAGTCTTGCTGCAATGCGTAAAATGACTGAAAAGGGTGTTTCATTTCGATCACCCGTGGATGGCGCGGAAGTTTTTCTCAGTCCTGAATTAGCCATCGAGATCCAACAGCAACTCGATGCTGACGTAATTATGGTATTAGATGAATGTACAGAATATCCTGCAACGCATACCCAGGCTCAAACATCCATGCAGTTATCGCTACGTTGGGCCAAACGATGTAAAGATGCACATGGTTCTCACAAAAGCGCTTTGTTTGGCATTGTTCAAGGAGGGACGTATGCGGAGCTACGTAAACAGTGCGCAACTGAACTCGTCAATATCGGCTTCGATGGTTACGCCATAGGCGGTTTATCAGTCGGTGAAGAAGCGCGTGAGCGTGAATCAATGCTTGAAAAATCGCTTCAATATTTGCCACAAGAAAAACCCCGTTACTTAATGGGGGTGGGTAAGCCAGAGGATATTGTTGAAGCCGTGCAACGTGGTGTGGATATGTTTGATTGTGTGATCCCCACGCGCAATGCACGAACTGGATTCCTTTATACCCGCTATGGCTTATTACGGATTAGAAATAGTCGCTATCGTGACGATATGCGTCCAATTGATGAGAGTTGTGCATGCTATACTTGTCAACGCTATTCGCGTTCCTATCTGAGACATTTAGACAAATGTGGTGAAATTCTTGGGGTGCGTCTTAATACCATTCATAATCTACATTACTACCAGGCCCTGATGAATGAGCTACGCCAAGCCATTTCTAACAGCAAGCTGGATGAATATACTCGAGAGTTTTATTGTCTACAGTCCCACAACGCAGAGACTGTGGCATAATACGCCGCTGTAAATTTTAAGTCGTAAAAAGAAAGGGCATTAATGTTTTTGATATCGGATGCAATGGCTGAAGCTGCTCCAGCTGCACAAGGAGGGGGTTATGAGATATTTATCATGATTGCGATTTTTTTTGCGATTATGTATTTCATGATCATCCGGCCTCAGCAAAAACGCACCAAGGAACACCAAAAGCTCATTAGTTCACTTTCCAAAGGTGATGAAGTGGTCACATCAGGTGGTATGTTAGGCAAAATCCTAAAAGTAGGGGACAACTCGATAAAGGTCGAAATTGCAGAAGGTGTTGCGGTCAAATTACAAAAAAACTCAATTTCTTCTGTGCTGCCAAAAGGCTCACTAAAACTTGATTAACCTACGCGAATAAACCATTTCACTAATCTACAGAAACATTTTATAAGACTGAGCACACTATTGTGGTTCCACTGAATCATTATCCCTTGTGGAAATATCTCCTTATTCTATTTGTGATTGTGGTATTGGCTCTGTATGCGTTACCGAATCTGTATCCAAATGTTCCTGCTGTTCAAGTATCACATGAGTCTGGAGAACTGAGCGATACAACCCTTTCCACTCTGCTGCAGGCATTGAAAGACAAAGGCATAGCGGTACAAGGGGAAGAACAACAAGACAATAAAATTTTATTGCGCTTTGCGGATACTGAACAACAGTTGCTTGCTTCAGAAGTAAGTAAAGAAGCATTAGATGGGCGCCATATTGTTGCGCTAAATCTTGCCCCAGCAACTCCAGGTTGGTTGAGGGTCCTAGGCGCTTCTCCTATGAATCTCGGCTTAGACCTGCGCGGTGGCGTGCATTTTCTATTGCAAGTAGATATGGATGCTGCCATAGAAAAGGCGATTAACAACTATGTTGCTTCATTTCGAGTGACCCTGCGTGAGGCAAAACTTAGACGTTTTTCAGTTACACAGACCAAGGATGAGGTTAAAGTAAAATTTAGAGATGCTGAAAGTAGAGTAGAGGGTTTAAAAGAACTCTCTAAAGAATATGGAAGTGAGTTAAATTTTACAGAAGAAGATAGTGGTGATAGTTATTTCTTAAAAGCAAAAATCAGCGATGAAGCCGCAAGAGAAATTCAACGTTTAGCTATTCAACAAAATATACAGACATTGCGCAATCGCGTGAATGAACTTGGGGTTGCTGAACCGCTTATTCAACAACAAGGTGCAGCGCGTATCGTAGTGCAACTACCAGGTGTTCAAGATACTGCACAAGCCAAAGAAATTTTAGGTGCTACGGCAACCATAGAATTTCGCATGGTGGACGAACAGAATGATCCATTTAGTGCTGCAGAAACGGGTCGTGTCCCAGTGGGCTCTATACTTTATTACGAACGTGATAGTAAAAATCCTATTTTGCTAAAACGCAATGTAATGCTAACCGGTGATTCTATTATTAATGCCAACTCTGGATTTGATGAAAACGGATTACCTGCGGTAATCATCACGCTTGATGGGAAAGGTGCAAGTCGGTTTAGCAAAGTTACCGCTGAAAATGTAAAAAAATTGATGGCGGTAGTCTTTATTGATAACAAGACAGTGGTCGTTGAAAAAGATGGCGAAAAAATTAGAAAAACGATAAAGAGTCAAGAAGTTATTAACGTTGCACGTATACAAGAACAGCTTAGTAAGCGTTTTCAGATTGAGGGTTTAGATTCTACATATGAAGCGCTTAAATTATCGTTATTATTACGGGCAGGTGCACTCGCGGCACCTGTAGAAATCGTCGAAGAACGCACAGTAGGTCCAAGTCTTGGGCAAGAAAACATTGAGCTTGGTAGAAAATCTATCATTATTGGATTTGTTTTAGTGATGATCTTTATGGCGCTGTATTACCGACTATTTGGATTAGCGGCAAATCTGGCCTTGGCTTCAAACTTGATCTTAATTGTCGGTATTATGTCTCTAATTCCGGGTGCTACGCTGACGTTGCCAGGTATAGCAGGTATCGTGCTAACGGTTGGTATGGCTGTGGATGCCAATGTATTAATTTTTGAACGTATTCGAGAGGAATTGAGTAATGGTAATTCTCCACAGGCCAGTATTCACGCGGGTTATAGTAAGGCGCTTTCCACAATTGCCGATGCCAATATCACGACTTTGATTGCTGCGATTGTATTGTTTGTGTTTGGCACGGGGCCGATTAAAGGTTTTGCAGTGACTTTATCTATAGGAATTATGTGTTCAATGTTTACTGCAATTATGGGTACGCGCGCACTCATTAATTTGTATTATGGTAATAAAAAATCACCAGAGCTTGCGGTGTAGTTCTTATGCAACTAATTAAAGACAAACTCAATATCGATTTTATGGAGAAGCGCAAGTTTGCCTTGGCAATTTCAATTGCACTTATCATCGTGTCGATTGCTGCAATGTTTGTGCGCGGATTAAACTTAGGTATCGATTTCACTGGTGGTACTATAGTTGAAGTGGGTTATCCAGACACGGTTGAGTTGGAGATGGTTCGCCAGGCTTTATCATCCAGTGGATTTAAGGATGCGATCGTGCAGCACTTTGGCACCACCAAAGATGTGTTAATACGCTTACCTATAGCAGCTACTGACGAGGATAAAGGATCACTTAGTGATCGAGTGATTGACGCATTGGGGTCAACGGGTGCACCAGAAATGCGACGTGTTGAGTTTGTCGGCCCACAAGTCGGTGAGGAATTGCGCGATAAAGGCGGGCTTGCCATGCTTTATGCCCTAATAGGTATTCTTATTTATGTAGCGTTGCGGTTTGAATGGCGATTCTCTTTAGGTGCAGTCGCAGCATTAGTTCATGACGTAATTTTGGTTGTCGGTTTTTTTGCCATTTCTCAAGTCGAGTTTGATCTCACGGTATTGGCAGCATTACTCGCAGTAATTGGCTACTCACTAAACGATACCATTGTTGTATTTGACAGAATCCGTGAAAATTTTCGACGCATTCGCAAAGCGACTTCAGAGATAATCATTAATACTTCGATAAATCAGATGCTGTCACGCACCTTGATGACTTCTCTTACTACTTTATTGGTGCTTGTCGCATTGTTTCTATTTGGAGGAAAAGTCATTCATGCATTTTCAATTGCCTTAATTGTAGGTGTTATTGTCGGTACGTATTCATCTATTTACATTGCAAGCTCATCATTGTTGGTTCTAAATGTGAGTAAAGAAGATTTAATGCCAGTTGAAAGTGCAAATGGAAGCGAAGACGGTAGTCAAGTTTAAGTTCTATTTTTTAGTAGCGGTGTGAATTGCATTCAGCATTAAACGAAATATTTTTGGATTAGCTGCAACAATATCGCCTGTGTCTAAATGTGTGTGACCACCATGATGGTCGCCTACTAATCCTCCGGCTTCTTGTATAATTAAACAACCCGCAGCAATATCCCAAATATTTAACCCAAATTCCCAAAATCCATCGAAGCGCCCTGCAGCAACATATGCTAAATCAAGTGCTGCAGATCCGGCGCGACGGACACCTGCTGTATGCAACATGAATTCCCGCAACGTTGCAAGATAGGAATCAATATTCTGATTTTCACGAAACGGAAAACCTGTTGCTAATAGTGCGCCTTCAAAGCCAACTAATTTTGTTACTCTCAATTTTCGATCATTCAATGTCGCACCATTTCCTCGTCCTGCACTAAATAACTCGTCTTTAAATGGATCATAAATGACTCCCACTTCTAAACGCTGTTTATGACGTAATGCAATCGAAACAGAATAATGTGGAAAGCCGCGCAGGTAATTTGTGGTTCCATCAAGTGGGTCAATAATCCATTGGTACTCATCACCTTCACGATTGCCATCATTTTGTCCGCTTTCTTCGGCAAGAATGCCATGTTGAGGATAGGCGCGCCGAATAATATTTATTATTTCTTGTTCGGCTTGGTTATCAACTTCACTTACAAAATCATTTTTCTGTTTTACGTGTACAGAGAGAGAATCAATCCGTCCCATATTGCGGGAAATAATTTTTCCCGCTCCACGTGCAGCGTTGACGGCGATGTTTAAAGTTGCTTGCATGAATGATTAAGAAAATGGTTCGGATTCTATATTTCATATAGCATAGCATTGTCTAATAAAAAGCATATACACTTTTAAAATGAGTCATAGTAAAAGAAATGCGTCAATTGATATTCAACAATATAAAATTTGCGCGTGAATACTCCTAACAAAATTCAAATTGTACTTGTAGAGCCCTCGCATCCGGGAAACATCGGTGCGGTCGCGCGTGCAGCAAAAACTATGGGTGTAGAAAATTTAGTTTTAGTTAACCCTAAATGTTTTCCAGATAATCAAGCTATAGTGCGTGCGACTGGTGCAGTGGATGTTTTAGATCGTGCAATTGTTTGTAAATCATTGAACGAGGCAGTTAGTAACTGTGTTTTTGTAGTTGGTACGAGTTCACGTGTGCGGGGCTTGCCATGCCCAGAAATTACACCTCGCGAGTTAGGCAAAAGGGTTTGGCAAGAATTACAACAAGGAAGTGTTGCCATCGTGTTTGGCCGAGAGAGCAGTGGATTGTCAAATGAAGAAATGGATCTATGCCAGTTTGTAACCACAATTCCCACCAACTGGGAATTTGGTTCTTTAAATCTAGCCGCGGCGGTGCAGGTGATTTGTTATGAGATTTTCATGGCAGCACTGCAAGAGGCTCCTGCAAAGGCAAATGGGGAAGAAGAACTTGCCACATCGGCAGAACTAGAGCGGTTCTTTGAGCATCTCCAAGAAGTGTTATTGAGCATTGAATTCCTTGATCCAAAGCAGCCTAAATTGTTGATGCGAAGACTAAGGCATCTCTATAACCGTGCTCGTCCCACTCAAGTTGAAGTCAATATTTTGCGCGGCATTTTAAGCTCAACACAAAGGGCTGTGGAAAATACACGGCCATAGAGTGTGGCTAGATATGTAAAACATCCAGTGTTTCAGTAGCTTAGATAAGTGCCATGGAGGTTCTGCTTGCCTACACTAGGAGTTCAATAGCCCCTTTCTGTGCAATCGTCACTGTATAAATTTGCTTGATTCCAGCAGCTTGCTGAAGTGTTAAGAAGGCTTCTCTAACTAAAGGGATAGTGTGGGTATGAAAGCCTGCCCCTATAATACCTGAGCAGATTACTAGGTTATTTGCTATACTTGATGTTTAGATAATTGACTTACTTTAAGGCAGAGGGTGACATTTTATGAAACTCAGTACCAAAGGGCGATACGCAGTAACTGCGATGTTTGATATTGCGCTTCATCATGATGAGGGCCCAGTTTCCTTGTCTGATATTGCGGAGCGGCAAGGAATATCTCTGTCTTATTTAGAGCAGCTTTTTACAAACTTGCGCAAGCAAGGCTTAGTGAAGAGTACCCGTGGCCCGGGTGGCGGTTACTCGCTGGCTTTAGATTCAGCACAGATTGCTATTGCAGATGTAATTGAAGCGGTTGATGAGAATGTTGATGCCACACGTTGTGGTGGTAGTGAAAATTGCCAAAATCATGAACGTTGTCTAACGCATGAATTGTGGGAAAACTTAAGTAATCAAATTCGTAGTTATCTCTCAAATATTAGTCTTGCACAGGCAGTACGTGAAACACATGTGCGAGAAGTTGCAAATCGACAAGATCATCAAATGCATCGCATTGAAATAATATAAGGATTGAAATAGTGACTGACTTAAAATTACCAATTTATTTAGATTACAGTGCAACAACACCCGTTGATGAACGCGTTGCTAACGCAATGATGGAATGTTTAACACTTGATGGTAATTATGGAAATCCAGCATCACGTAGCCATAGCTTTGGTTGGAGCGCAGAAAAAGCAGTTGAAGATGCACGCAAACACGTGGCGGCATTAATCAATGCCGATCCCAAAGAAATAGTTTGGACCAGTGGCGCAACTGAGTCTGATAACTTAGCCATTAAAGGTGCTGCACATTTTTATAAGAAAAATGGTAAGCACATCATTACTTGTAAGACAGAACACAAAGCCGTATTGGATTCTTGTCGACAACTGGAGCGTGAAGGTTTTGAAGTAACTTATTTAGAGCCGCGTAGCTCTGGTCTTATTGATATTGATGATCTGAAAGCCGCTATTCGTGATGACACGATTTTAGTTTCAATCATGCACGTTAATAATGAAATAGGTGTCATTCAAGACATTAAAGCAATTGGTGAAATTACTCGCGAACATAAAATTATCTTTCATGTGGATGCTGCGCAAAGTCCAGGAAAAGTACCAATTGATTTACAAGAAATGAAAGTTGATTTGATGAGTTTGTGTGCACACAAGGTTTATGGGCCAAAAGGTATCGGAGCATTGTACGTGCGTAGAAAGCCACGTGTGCGCATTGAAGCGCAAATACATGGTGGTGGGCATGAACGAGGAATGCGCTCAGGTACTTTGCCGACCCATCAAATTGTTGGTATGGGTGAAGCATTCCGTCTCGCTAAGGAAGAAATGGCTGCTGATAACAAGCACATTCTTATGTTAAGAAATAGACTGCTAAATGGTTTAAAGGATATTGAAGAAATTTATATTAATGGTGACTTAGAGCAGCGAATTCCCGGTAACCTCAATGTCAGTTTCAATTTTATTGAGGGTGAAAGTTTAATTATGGCGCTTAAAGATATTGCTGTTTCATCTGGCTCTGCATGTACTAGTGCATCGCTTGAACCAAGTTATGTGTTGCGTGCATTAGGACGTAATGATGAGCTCGCACACAGTTCTATTCGTTTTACGATTGGTAGATTTACAACCGCAGAGGAAATTGATTACGCTGTTGAGTTAATTAAGAGCGCTGTAATTAAATTGCGCGACCTCTCACCTTTATGGGAAATGCACCAAGAAGGAATCGATCTAAATTCTGTAGAGTGGGCGGCACATTAGCTCTCATTTTGAAATAAACATTACTAAAATTACATATTGAAAGAAAAAAATAGGAGACGATTAACATGTCATACAGCGATAAAGTGTTAGATCACTACGAAAATCCACGTAATGTTGGTTCGTTTGAAAAAGACGATCCAAATGTTGGCACAGGTATGGTGGGTGCACCAGCTTGTGGTGACGTAATGAAGCTGCAAATCAAGATTAATGATAAAGGCCTCATCGAAGATGCTAAATTTAAGACTTATGGTTGTGGCTCTGCCATTGCTTCATCTAGCCTGTTAACCGAATGGGTTAAGGGGAAAACACTAGATCAAGCAAGTGAGATTAAAAACAGTGATATTGCAGAAGAGCTTGCTTTGCCACCAGTGAAAATTCATTGTTCTGTATTAGCAGAAGACGCAATTAAAGCTGCAATCAGTGATCTTAAATCAAAAACCGAAGGAACTGAGCAAAAAAAGATTGCTTAAATAGAGGAACAATATTGTGTCAATCTCACTGACTGAAAATGCGGCTAAACGTGTAAAGACTTACCTCGAAAAACGCGGTAAGGGCGTTGGTGTGCGTTTAGGTGTAAAGACCACAGGTTGTTCAGGAATGGCCTATACGGTTGAATTTGCAGATCAGGTAGATGCCGAGGATCATATTTTTGAAGACAAGGGTGTTAAGGTTATCGTCAATCCCAAAAGCATGGTGTATTTAAACGGTACTGAACTAGACTATACAAAGGAAGGTTTAAACGAAGGTTTTCAGTTTAAGAATCCTAACGAAAAAGATCGTTGTGGATGTGGAGAGAGCTTTAGCGTTTAATCCTGTTCTCAATTCTGACTTTTCTGCGACAGATGTCGCATACGAAATCAAATTATCATGACTATAGATCTCACTCGAAACTATTTCGAGCTGTTTGGAATTTCTGAAGGCTTTGAAATTGACCAAAAGAAATTAGCAGATAAGTATCATTCGTTTCAAAATGTTTTACACCCAGATCGTTTTGCTAACGCAAGTGATCAAGAACGCCGTATCTCGGCACAGAGCACTGCGTTTGTCAATGAGGCCTATACCACATTAAAAAATGACCTAAAGCGAGCGCACTATCTATTAAAGTTAAGAGATATTGAATTCAATGCCGATACTGAAACTTCCAATGATGCTGAATTTCTTATGCAGCAAATGGAATTACACGAACGAGTCGAGGGATTAGATAACGCAACGGATGCTATGCCAGCTTTAGATGCTTTATCGCGAGAATTAAAACAACAACAAGCACAGTTAATTTCAAAATTTTCTGCACAATATACTGAAGGAAACTTAACCGAGGCTAAAGACACGGCATTAAAGTTACAGTTTTATGAACGACTAACCAATCAAATTAGAAAAAAGCAAGAAAAATTCGAAGAAGAGCTTCTATAAAAATTACATGGCACTGCTGCAAATATCAGAACCTGGTCAATCCAATGCGCCGCACGCACACCGGCTCGCGGCTGGTATTGATTTGGGCACCACTAATTCCCTTGTTGCAACGGTTCGTAGCGGTGTTGCTGATTCACTAGCGGATGAAAATGGGGTACATATATTGCCCTCGGTAGTGCATTATGCCGACAATAATGAGATCGTGGTTGGCGCCTCGGCACTGACTCACGCCACCACCGATCCACTCAATACGCTTGCCTCTGTAAAACGAATCATGGGTAGGTCTGTGAGTGACTTATCTACTTTACAAGGTTATCTGCCGTACCAATTTGCGGATCAAGACAGCAATGTACCTCGTATTCAAACTGTTGCAGGGTCGGTTACCCCTATAGAAGTATCTGCAGAGATCCTAAAAACCCTGCGTCGTAGAGCAGAGGCTAGCCTAGGTGGTGAACTTTCGGGTGTGGTTATTACCGTTCCCGCTTATTTTGACGATGCTCAACGCCAAGCCACTAAAGATGCAGCCAAGCTCGCTGCTCTAAATGTGTTTCGATTGCTCAATGAACCAACGGCCGCAGCTGTCGCATATGGTTTGGATCAACAAGCCGAAGGAATCACAGCTGTTTATGATTTAGGTGGAGGTACATTTGATATCTCTATACTGAAGCTTACCAAAGGCGTATTCGAAGTATTATCAACAGGAGGTGATACCGCACTTGGTGGTGATGATTTTGATCGAGACATTGCAGAATGGATTTTGCAGCAAGCGAAGTTAAGTGCTAATGATGATCACAAACTTATGCGAAGAGTAATGACTGAGGCGCGGCGTGCAAAAGAAGCATTGACTGATTCGGATGAATTATTAATAAGTGTACAACTGAATGATGACTCACATTTTGAAACAAAATTAACACGCGCACAGTTCGAGGAACTAATAAAGCCCTATATAAAAAGGACTATTACTTGGTGTCGTAAAACTTTACGTGCTGCGGAAATTGAGGCAACGGATGTTGAACATATTGTAATGGTGGGTGGTTCAACACGTATCCCCTATGTGCGAAATCAAATAGAAGAGTTTTTTGGAAAGCCGCCTTTGACGGAGATCGATCCTGATAAAGTCGTTGCAATTGGTGCAGCTCAACAAGCCGATGTGCTTGCAGGTAATAAGCCCGATGAAGAAATGTTATTACTCGATGTGCTTCCGCTTTCTTTGGGTATTGAAACTATGGGCAATCTGGTTGAGAAAATAATTGAACGCAATACTGCAATTCCTGTAGCCAGGGCACAGGAATTTACCACATATAAAGATGGGCAAACCGCAATGCGTATACATGTTTTACAAGGTGAACGTGAAAAAGTGGGGGATTGTCGCTCTTTAGCCACTTTTGATTTAACCAACATCCCGCCTATGGTAGCGGGTGCGGCACGAATAAAAGTTACTTTCCAAGTCGATGCAGATGGATTGCTTAGTGTGAGTGCGGAAGAAGAAAGCAGCGGAGTTCATGCTAGTGTTGAGGTAAAACCATCTTATGGGCTTACTGATACAGAGATTGAGAAAATGTTAAAAGATTCTTTCGAGCATGCAGAGGATGATATGTACGCAAGACAACTAGCAGAGCAACAAGTCGAAGCAAGCCGTGTGTTAGAAGCCATACATGCCGCACTTGAAAAGGATGGAAATGAATTACTGTCTGAACAAGAAAGAGTGAAAATTGAACAAGCTAAAAATAATTTAGAAAATGCACAACAAAGTAGTGATAGTGAATTAATTGAACAAGCTATCAAAAATCTAGAACAAGAAAGTGAAGTATTTATTACACGGCGTATGAATCGAAGTGTGCAACAAATGATGAAAGGCCATCGTGTTGAAGAGTTTGAATAAAGACTTCAGGAAATTTTTACAAAGATTACAATATAAAACTATGCCAAAATTAACCTTCTTGCCTCATGAAGAAATTTGTCCGGAAGGTAAAGTGATAGAAGCTGAGCCCGGCATTAGCATATGTAATGCTGCATTAGCTAATGATATCGAAATTGAGCATGCTTGTGAAAAATCATGCGCCTGTACGACTTGCCATGTTTATGTGCGCGAGGGATTAGATTCACTTGATGAAGCAAAAGAAAACGAAGAAGATTATCTCGATAAGGCCTGGGGCCTAGAGCCTGATTCTCGGTTGAGTTGTCAAGCAATTATTGGCGAGGAAGATTTGGTGATTGAGATTCCCAAATATACGATTAATATGGTTTCAGAAAATCATTAATTAACCCTCTTTTGCGACCATACTTAGTTTATTGGAGTGTGACTAACACGTCTCTAAAGTGCTGCGCCTCATGCAGGAAGGATAATTCAGGCTAATTTTTGGTGTCTGAAATACATTAAATAGTTGTTTTCATTTGAGGAAATTATTATGAGCCTAAAGTGGACTGACTCTCTGGATATAGCCATTGCATTGGATGAGGCGCATCCAGATGTAGATCCTCAATATATACGCTTTACTGATCTTCATGCTTGGATATGCGCCCTGGATGCGTTTGATGACGAACCCCAAGATTCTAACGAGAGAATACTGGAAGCGATTCAGATGGCGTGGCTTGATGAGCGCGACTGATAGCCGGCATTTTCTATTACCTTTCTGACACCCCCCAAGCATTGCTTCCAACCTCTGGCAGGGAGTAGAATTCACTGAAATATCAGGGAAAATTACGTGCAAATCAAGCCGTAACCTTTATTACTTAGAATTTAGTTTAAATTAATTTAAGCATAGGAGCTTATTGCACATGGCAAGGGAACGCACTTTATCCATTATTAAACCGGGGGCAGTAGCACGAAATATAACAGGAAAAGTTAACACAAAAATAGAAGATGCGGGTTTGTCGATTGTTGCCTCAAAGATGTTGAGAATGAGCAGAGTACAAGCAGGTGATTTTTATGAAATACATAAAGGTAAACCTTTTTACGACGACTTAATTGAATTTATGACATCAGGACCTGTAATTGTACAAGTGTTAGAAGGTGAAGATGCAATAGCTGCCTATAGAAAAGTTATGGGTGCAACCAAGTTTGGTGAAGCAGAACCAGGTACGATACGTGCAGAATTTGCAACGTCGACACAAAAAAATGTAGTACATGGTGCGGATTCAAAAAAAAATGCAAAACGTGAAATTAAATTTTTCTTTGCTGAGCACGAAATATTTTCACGTGAATAAATTTTTTGTATGAAATTTAATGAGCAAAATGTAATTGGTCAAAATTTGATGGGCATGTGTCATCATGATTTAGAACAATATTTTTCTTTATTAAATGAAAAATCATTCAGAGCAACGCAATTGATGAAATGGACTCATCAACAAGGTGTCATTGATTACGCACAGATGACCAATTTAAGTAAATCGTTGCGAGAATGGCTGCAGAAAAATACGGTTTTGCAATTACCCGAGATGCTAAATGAAGAAATTTCTGCAGACGGGACAAGAAAATGGCTGCTCCGGATAGATGATAAAAATGCAGTAGAAACTGTATATATTCCTGAAGATGAGCGGGCAACATTATGCGTATCATCCCAAATAGGTTGTATATTGGATTGCACATTTTGTGCCACAGCGCGTCAGGGATTTGCCGGCAATCTTACTTCTGCGCAGATAATATCCCAATTATGGTTTGCCGAGCATCGCTTAAGGGAACATCTCAATAAGCAACGTGTGATCAGTAATGTTGTGTTTATGGGGATGGGTGAACCATTAGCAAATTTTGCAAACGTGATTACTGCTATTCGCATTATGATGGATGACAATGCCTATGGACTGGGTAAACGAAAAGTTACTGTAAGTACCTCAGGGCTTGTTCCAAAAATTAGCAAACTACGTGATGCGCTTGATGTAAGTTTGGCAGTTTCTTTGCATGCGCCAAATGATGAACTACGAAATCAACTAGTGCCATTAAATCGGCGATATCCCATTGCGGAACTAATGCAAGCATGTCGACGATTTGTTGAAGACAAAAATCGTAAGCATACGATTACTTTTGAATATGTAATGCTGAAACAGGTTAATGATGGTCCAGAGCATGCTAAGCAATTAGCACAACTCCTCAAAGAATTTCCCGCAAAAGTAAATCTAATTCCATTTAACCCGTTTCCAAATTCTGGGTTTCAACGCTCCTCGCATCATGCGATAGAAAAGTTTCGTGAAATACTACAAGCTGCCGGAATTACAACCATTACACGTCGTCCGCGGGGTGAAGATATAGCGGCTGCATGTGGACAGTTGGCTGGCGATATCACAGATACGACTAAGCGCAAGCGTCATTTTGAAAATTTATTTGAGCAAAATCTGTTGGATTATAGAGTGGAGGTTGCATGTACATAGTAGCTCGTAATGTGTTGCTCTTGTGCATGGTGGCGCCACTCGTTATAGCGTGTGTGACTACCAATACTAAGGATGCGCCACCTGGTCCTAATAAAAGAGCTGCAGAGATCAATACAGAGCTCGGCGTGAAATATCTCAGTCGAGGCGAGCTGGAGTTAGCTGACAAGAAACTGCGTCGTGCTTTAGAACAAGATCCAAATTCAGCTACAACGCACTGGGTATTTGCTTTATTACAAGAAAGGTTAGGTGAAGACGCAGTTGCAGAAAAGCACTTTCGCAAAGCAATAGCTCTGGACCCTAAAGATTCAAGGGCGCACAATAATTATGGGACATTTTTGTGTAATCAAAACCGAGTCCAAGAAGCTGAAAAAGAATTTCTTCTAGCCATTGAAAATCCACTGTATGCACAGGCTGGTTCTGCTTATGCGAATGCAGGGATATGTGTATTAAAAATTCCAGACAAAGTAAAAGCAGAAATGTATTTTAAAGATTGTTTGCGAATTAATCCCAGTCAACATGAAGCGCTATTTCATATGGCACAACTTTCATTTGAACGCCAAGAATATGAGCTGGCAATAGACTATATTCGACGTTACGAGCAAGTTGCAAGACATACGCCTGAATCACTTTGGATCGCATTTCAGTCGGAATCAAATTTAGGACATACGGCTAAAGCTGATGATTATGCGAATAAGTTAAAGAAGTTATATCCCAGCTCCCAAGAGGCGAGGATGTTAGCTGAGACATATTGGAATGCAAGAAGAACAAACTAATATTTCATCTGATCAGATGTCACAAAAGAACACAGTTAATATTGGTGTATTGCTTGTTAATTCACGTAATCATGCTGCGCTGAGTCAAGCTGATGTTGCCGATCAAATAAACTTACCGATAAGGATAATTAAGGCACTTGAGGAGGATGACTTCGAGCAATTACCTGCATCCACTTATGTTCGTGGGTACTTGCGTAATTATGCTCGAGCAGTAGAAGCTGATGCCGAAGACTTGATCGCAGCCTACAATGAACAACATCATGTTGAGGCCGAAATTAGTCCTAGGGCTAGTTTAACATACAGTTATGATTCAGCTATTTTATGGAGTACCGCAGCTGTTTTTACAATACTAGTTGGCTTGTTAGTCAATTGGTGGGTGGATGAAAAACAATTACCAGAACAGAATATAGAGGTGGTAAATAATACATCTGTTACAGTACCCTCTAACACTGAGATTCAGCTCACAACTCAAGTTGCGAAAACTCCAACAAAGAATGCTGACGTAACCGTAGCGTCCACAATTGAAGAGATTTCTAGTCCCCTTCCGCCTCAAGAAGATGAGGCACAAGCTGCAAACTCAAGCACAGAGGAAATGCTTAACGCAGATGTTGAACAAGCCATGGAAGAGGAATCATTAAACCCGAATCTGGTCACGATGAGTGATGGCTCTGACGTATTAACGGTCACTTATGTCGAGAAAAGCTGGACAGAAATAAAAGATGCCGATTTAAATCCACTTATGCAAGGTTTGATTGAGCCTGGAGTCGTGAGAAACTTAAGCGGTAAAGCTCCATTTCATATATTTCTCGGTAATTCACCCGGCGTGGTAATTGAAGTCAATGGGCAATATTTTGATCATTCTGAATATAACAGGAGTAATCGCACTGCGCGGTTTGAAGTATCTAGCAGCTCATTCAACTAAGCTCTCACATCTAAAAATAAGAAAAATATATGTCTAAGCGAATTCAATCGATTCGCGGAATGCATGATGTATTACCGCCCATAAGCAGTATGTTGCGTGAAATCGAACATACTTTACAAAATGTACTGCACCAATACGGCTATCAAGAAATTCGCATGCCTTTGCTTGAACAGACTGAGTTGTTTAAGCGATCTCTGGGCGAAGTTACTGATATTGTCGAAAAGGAAATGTATACCTTTGAAGACCGTAATGGTGACAGCCTAACTTTGCGACCCGAAGGCACTGCAGGCTGTGTCCGTGCCGGCTTACAGCATGGGTTTTTATATGGTCAACCGTCACGACTTTGGTATGGCGGGCCTTTTTTTCGCCATGAACGTCCACAAAAAGGGCGTTATCGACAGTTTCATCAAATTGGCGTAGAAACTTTTGGTTTTGTGGGCCCTGATATTGATGCAGAGTTAATCATACTTAGCCAAGACATGTGGCAGAAGATTAATTTGCCAGTAACACCAAAATTAGAAATAAATAGCTTAGGCACTTCACAGGTAAGACAAACATATCGTGAAGAATTGATAGCTTATTTACAGCAACACGAAGATAAATTAGACAATGAAGCAAAGCAGCGATTGCATACAAACCCATTACGCATACTGGATAGTAAAAATCCAGATTTACAAAGTATTATTCATAATGCGCCAAATCTTTTAGATCATTTAGATGTAGAGTCCGCAGAACATTTTACAAAGCTACAAGAGCTGCTTACTGCGGCAAATATCGAGTACACCATCAATGCTCGTCTTGTTCGAGGATTAGATTATTACAGTAAAACCGTATTTGAATGGTTTGCCGATGGCCTAGGTGCGCAAGCTACGATTTGTGCGGGTGGGCGATATGACGGTTTAGTAGAACAGCTAGGTGGGAAACCTTGCGCGGCTGCGGGCTTTGCCATCGGCTTAGAGAGGCTTGCTGCATTGTTTGAAGAATCGCAGCTTAAAGACCCGGTAATCGATGTGTATTTAGTCTTAATGGGTGAGCAGGCCGAACGCATCGGTATGCAAGTCGCAACCGAAATTCGTACTGAGCTACCTAGGTGTGCAGTAGTAATTAATTGCGGTGGGGGTAGTATAAAATCGCAAATGAAGCGAGCTGATCGATCTAATGCTAGGCTTGCTATTATTCTGGGTGAAGATGAGATCAAAAATAACAATGTGTCAGTAAAATTTTTGCGAGAGCAACGTGACCAAGAGACACAATCTCAAGATAATTTAGTATCCTTTTTAAATGAATACCTTGATAAATAATATGTGAGAGTCATGGCAGATTACGAAACTGAAGAGCAACAAGTTGAAGCACTGAAGAACTGGTGGAAAGAAAATGGTATTGCTGTAATTTCTGGTGTGGCATTAGGTATCGCTGCATTAAGTGGCTGGCGAGGTTGGGATTGGTATCAAGAAAAGCAAGCTGAAGAAGCTTCTGATATGTTTGCCAATGTTCAAGAAGCAGTTATAAAGAATGATGCAGAATCTTTGCAAGTCCAGTCAGATACTTTGCGTGCTAACTACAAATCTACACCATATGCCGTTTTAGCAAGTTTGTATGAGGCAAAAACACAAACCGAGCAAGGGGACTTAGCAGCAGCAGCAGAAAGTTTACGCTGGGTGATTGATCATAGTTCCCAAGATGCTGTGCAAAATATTGCCCGTATACGTTTAGCTCGAGTATTGGTCGCAGATAATAAATTGGATGAAGCCGCAGCAACGATTAATCGTAATTTACCTAAAGCTTATTCTTCGCTAGTGAATGAAATACGCGGCGATATATTTTTTGCAAAAGGTGAATTAGAGCAAGCAAAACAAGCCTACGACCAAGCCCTTGAGTCTGCAGATGCAAGCAGCGTGGAATTTTTGCAAATGAAGCGCAACGATTTAGGCAGTTAAATTTATGCTAATAAGTACTATTCATGTTTTTTAAAAGCCCTTCAAAGATTTTAGTATTAATTATTGCTGCGAGTTGCTTGCAGCTCATTTCATGTAGCATGTTAAACAAACCCAAAGAGTGGATCGGGCTTGATAAAGAGGAAAATCCTAGAGAGCCATCAAAGCTGACTAATCTTGAGACGGAAAAAGTAAAAGTGCAGTCGTTATGGCGAAACTCAATTGGCAAATTAGAAAAAGCGTATAGCAAGATCCGCCCATACATTACAAACGATCGAGTTTATCTAACTAATGCAGAAGGTCGAGTTGAGGCCTGGCAACGAACTGATGGCAGACGCATTTGGTCGGTATCTTTAAAAGAACAAATCTCAGGAGGAGTGAATGGTGGTGAAGGCATTATTGCAGTTGGTACCGAGGAGGGCTTGGTTATTGCACTTAATGCTGAGGATGGCAAGGAAAAGTGGCGCACTACTTTAACCAGTGAAGTAATGGCCCTCTCTGAGGCAAATTTTGGAGTCATCGTTGCGCGTACTAATGATAGTCAGGTGCATGCATTGGATGTTAATACTGGAGAGTTAACCTGGAATGAAGGCCGTAACACACCTCCTTTAACACTTCGAGGTGCAAGCGAGCCAAAAGTGGTGGGGGATACCGTTTTAGTGGGCTATGACGATGGCAAATTGATGGCCCTGAATATGCGTGATGGTCTAGAGTTATGGGAAGCTTCAGTTTCTATACCCAGAGGGCGTTCTGAGTTAGATCGTATGTCTGATATTGATGGGGAAATTGCGATTTTAGATGGAATTGTATACGCAGTTAATTTTAATGGCAGCGTAATTGCCATAGATATAGATACTGGTAAATCTATTTGGACCAAAGACCTTTCCTCCCATGTAGGTCTTAGCGTAGATGAGACACGCGTGTATGTTACCGATGCGGATGATAGTGTGTGGGCATTGGATAGATCATCGGGTGCAACCATATGGCGCCAGGATAAGCTTTTATACCGAGGGCTCACGACACCAAAAGTTATGGGTAACTATGTCGTTGTCGGAGATTTCAAAGGATATTTACACTGGCTATCTAAAGAAGACGGCAAACTAGTCGGCAGGGATAAAGTAGCTGGGGAAGCTGTCGAGGTTGCGCCTATCATTATTGATGAACGCGCTTATGTACTGGCAAATAATGGTTCACTTTCTGTACTTCAGTATCGCTGATTAACTTTATTTAGTTAGGTAGAATTTTTCGCTCTTTGTTAAGTTTAGTTTTCTTTTTAGCAATAGGTTATAAAGAGCAAGGTACTTTTGTTTCGTCAAAAGTACCCAAAACCATTTGCGCCACACATCAATTATTCCGAGAATGCTCGCACTTTTCGGCGGCTCGTAAACTCGCTACGCTCAAACACCACTTCGCCTTTTCCCGAAAAGTCCTTGCGCTTCTCAGAGTGATGTGAAGGCGCGTTTAAGAGGTGCTTGTACAAGGTTCGGTGTTTAGATTTATCGCCTCTTAGAACATCCCTTTCAGTTTTAGTGAGAAGAAAAATTGGTTGTCGGCATGGCAAACCAGGATGGTTTGCATAGATGTGTTTAGACAAGGAAGTCGTATCACAGCGTGCCGACGAAAACCAAGTCTTCTTTGAAGGTAGTTTGCAGCAAAGCTGCAAACCAAGGGAGTAGGGCGGCCTTTCTTTTCGACCTTTTTCTTTGGCCGCGCAAAGAAAAAGGTCACGCTATGGAAGCTGAATCATTAGTTAAAAGACAACTTATCTCATGAAGCTGCTAGAGGACTAAGTAACGGAAGTTATAAATCAAGCATAATAATATTTATTACATGTTCTAAAATAGAACAAGACATACCCCTATATAAACTGACAATATTCTTATGAAACCCGTAATCGCCCTTGTTGGTCGCCCTAATGTCGGTAAATCAACATTATTTAATTATCTGACCAAATCAAAAGATGCCCTCGTTGCAGATCAACCGGGACTTACGCGCGATCGTATATATGGCGTAACGCGGCGTTTTGATAATCGTTACATTGTCATCGATACGGGGGGAATTGCGCCACCGAAAGACTCCAAAGAAAAAGATGATATAAATCTTGCGATAACTTCTCAGGCGTGGCTTGCAATCGAAGAAGCCAATATCGTGTTTTTTATGGTGGATGGGGTAGAAGGCTTAGTACCTCAAGATCAAGAAGTATTCACTAAATTAAGAAATACCAATCAAAAAGTTTTTGTACTGGTAAACAAAGCGGATGCGAATACCACAAATATGCTGGCGAGTGACTTTTATGCGCTCGGAGCAGAACATGTGTACGAAATTTCTTCCAAATCCGGAAAAGGTGTGCGCGAGGTAATAACTCATGTAGAAGACCTATATCCATACCAAAAAGAACTAACTGCGGAAGAAGCTGAGCAAGATGCCATTAAAGTTGCCCTAGTGGGCAGACCCAATGTTGGAAAATCCACTCTAGCTAATGCACTCATTGGCGAAGAACGTTTTGTGACATCAGAAATTCCAGGTACCACACGCGACAGTATCTCCGAGCGTATCGAAAAATTTGGTACCACATTTGAACTCATCGACACCGCAGGGGTGCGACGGCGCAGCAAAGTGCACGATATGATTGAAAAATTTAGTGTAGTAAAAACACTACAGTCTATTGAACAAGCTCATGTGGTTATTCTAATGTTAGATGGCACGCAAGAATTTGCTGAACAAGACGCGCACTTAGCCGGCATAGTATTAGACAGCGGCCGAGCAGTGGTAATCGCGATAAACAAAACAGATGCTTGTTCGGCAGAAGACTACAAAGATATTCAAAAAGGATTTGATCTTAAATTGCGGTTTCTGGATTTTGCAGAACGGCAATTCATTTCTGCAAAACACAAAGAGGGCATCACGAAACTCATGCGTGCGGCAGCACGTGCCTATAAATCCGCAAATATTGATGTCAATACGGGCGAGCTAAATAGAATGTTAGAAAACGCATTGGAAAGTTTTCAACCACCACTGGTAAGAGGTCGCAGAATAAAACTTAAATACGCGACACAAGTCAGTAAATGTCCGCCCACCTTTGCAATTCATGGAAATCAAATTGGCAGAATTCCTGCTACCTACAAACGCTATTTAGAAAATTATTTTCGTAAAACACTAAAACTAGTAGGCACACCAATACGACTAATTTTTAAGCAACCTGAAAATCCCTATGCAGGCAAACGCAATACACTTACACCTCGCCAGCAGCGCAGCCGAAAACGCTTGTTGAAAAAGGTCAAAAAATAAGCAATCAAATACCGTATAATAGTGCAACTGATTCGTAATCAGTAGGTCGGGTGTTCGAATCACCTCTCCGGCACCAATAAATCAGTAAGTTACAGACAATTTTATCGTTACAGTTTTTATCTGTTTCCATAATTACTACATACAGTATACGTAAAATAATTATGCTATCGATTTATAATTCTATTTGAATACGGCTAAATGCGGACACTCAATGATTCGTACATTGCTTGAATTCATGACGCTATATGTACGGGAGATGTTTGATGATCTGTTACTGGCTCAGACACGGGCACCTTTCCGCGCCTCACACTCGATGGAATGTTCTTCAAGGTAAATGGATATGCCAACCTCGATTAGCCCAACAATTACAAACCAAGCAAGATAAGAAATCATCTAATAATTGGTCGCGTAAACGCTATGTTCTAGCATGACAATGCTATCGATTCTGGTCGTGAAAATAGCCCATTACCTGAGTTAACCATATACTTTAGAGTTCTAATCGTGCTTATAAATTGGTTTACATGCATCCCTGGGTTCAGATTATATGCAAATTGACTCAGTCTGTTTGAAAGCCACTCTGACCAATTTCTATCATCTTCAAAAGCACCGCTTGCATAAATAATAATTTGGATCATCAAATTAATTTCATCTTCTGTGCTAGCTTTGTTAACTGAAGGTATTATTACATTTGCTACAGAGTCAGCAAGATTTGCATTTCTGTGAGCAACTAATACTGCGCATGCTTGAGTTAAATTTTCTAACTGAGCTTGTCTTATTTCTTGTTTATTACTTAGAGATATTTTATCTACAATTTCGCACAACCCATTGAGTAACATATCGCCAAAATCAAAATATTGCGACATAGCTGCCAAATTAGACCATATTACATCTTCCCTATCCTTCCTCAGTTCCTTAAGTACAAATTTGACGTGCTCTTCATTTACTTTTCTGTCTTTAATACCTGACGGTCTTAAATGGCCATCAAGTGGGCCAGGTATGAATTGTGCAATAGGCGAAACTCTTTCTTCTAACCTAGAAACTACAGCTTCAATTTTATCTTTGATTACTGCGCTAATTTCAGGGATATCTTTATAGTGATTCCCTATTAAGTTTAATCTGCCAATCACTTCTGTTCTTAGTAGATCTTTATTCATTTGATGAGCCATAAACATTGGTTCATATCGAACATCAAGTAATTTTACGAATGAGCCATTTTCCGTAATTTGTGAATCAGCCCAACTTTTAAATTTACTGACATTAATCTTAAAGTCCGATGTAAATTTAGCTAATGAGCAAGCGTGCATCCATGAAGACATACGTCTCCAATATGGTGGTAATAATTTACCATCTGCCATTGTGATAATTTGATCAAATGTTAATTGCGAAAATATAGGTAATAACTCGTATATATCAACGCCATCATTTCGTTTGAACTCTTCATTTTCTAATTTATTAATAAGCTCCAATGCTAAATTCATAAATCGTTTATCATGAAACCGGTTCAATGTAATATCTAGTCCCGCCAACAAACTAAATGGTTCATGAAAAGGAAGATTATTTTCTAACGCTGACCACAAACTATCATCAGATACATCTGTTAGCCATTTTGTAGGCATTAGGTCATTTCGCAGTGAACCTATAAGACATATTCTAATACCCTTCACTAAGTTATTTGCCAGCAATTCTTTTCTATAGGGTATTAATTTATTCTTTATATATGTTTCTGGATTAAAGCATTCAGGTTTCGGTCCTGCAAATTTATAATAATATGAAATATTATTAGGAATCAGATCGCCAATATTGGTTTTACCTGTATTGAGTGCTGATATAATTCTTGCTTGTATAAACTCAACACCATTAGTTGCATGTTCTATTAATTTTGAAACCTCTTCGTTTGTTAGTTCTCTTTTATTCGCTATGGGTAATAAATAAGTTATATCTGGATCAGCTGGATTACTCTGCTTAACCCATCTTTCCAACGCAGTTACTCTTGTCTTTTTATTTGGCGATAGAACAAAATACTCATTCAATATAAACGTTTTAATTTTTTTTTCACGATCTGTTACATTTAGTGTTAGATTTCCATCCTGATTTTGCACTGAAATTTCATTTTTATTTACATCTTCGAAATTTTGTTTAGTTTGTGTTTTTAAAGCTTGTCTAATAGCATTTATTAAACTCTCACAACTCACCGATACAAGATCTGCTATTGTTATTACGCGTTTAAATTTAAGCCCGCTTTGCTTACAAAATTTTTTATCTTGTGACAGCTCACTTTGAATTTGCAATGGTTGCAAACTGTAAAGATATTCAGCTGAAATTGACTTAATCAATATGTTCGACATCTTCTATCTGATCTAAAATATCTTTCTTAATTATATTTGTTGTCAATTTAATTAACTCAGGACTTACTGAAAACAAAGGAATTAGTACTAATTTTTCGATTAATTTGTTGTACCTTTCTATTCTATGGTCATCCATATGCCCCATCGGTTTTAGAAACCAGCTTATGTGCTCAGCTACAAGATCCTGAAGCTTATCTTTTTCATTGTCATTTTCTGGTTTTATCCAGTCATATGGATTAGGCAACACATTGATAAGAAGCCATGTGCTAATTGCGACTGCTACTTCAAGCGAAATATTTTCATCTTGCCAAATTTTACGAATAATCATAATTCCTAACATTCGTAAATGATTTAAATAATTTAATTCATTAGTCTTATCTAAAATACCAAGACTACGTATTTTCATTAAATTTTGGCGAATGACACGAAGTTCTGCACTTTCACAAATAGCCCCCTCAGAATCAATTGTTGCTTCTTTTAACATAGTTTCAAGTTCAATATGATCTATTGGTATAAACGTGAAACTAGATTCTCTTAGTTTATAAAATATAATCTTCTTTTCAGTTTTATCTAGTTGTCCACAATTCTCGAGAAAACGTATAATATCTAACACGTTAATCAATGGAACTATTTTTTCATTTTGATCAGTTAAAGTTAGATGACGATTTAGATGTCGGTCATCTATACAAATTGCATCGCAGTTGTCTAAATTTTCAAAAAAAGCAGCTAATGATTTTCCACGATTCAAACCTTTTTCAAGATCTTCATTTGTCTTGTAATGCTTGCGAGGCAGATAAGTAACTTTATTATTAGATATAGCTTCTTTGAGAGTGTTTCTTAATTTATCTAGATTTTCTACTAGTAATTCACTATTTTCATCCGCTGATATTATGTCCATATGATGTGCAGCCGAAGAGCTATGACATCTGAGATCTAGATTATGATTGCATGCATGCTGTAATAAATTACTCTCCTCTAGGTATGTAATAGCTAAATCATCTAAATAAAAATGATTTTCTTTTGTTCTTTTTGTATCAACAATATCTTTACTCTTGTCGTGAAAATTTAAATATTTATTTGATGTTGTATATGTTTCTGCATTTATAATTCCAGATTTCAATAATATCAAA
>CAJHZF010000021.1_pt1 | contig 48028 bp, 57 predicted proteins | sample 9198891 | NCBI WGS metagenome assembly CAJHZF01 (sample SAMEA7708349, study PRJEB35096) | sediment metagenome | biome: marine neritic benthic zone biome [ENVO:01000025]; feature: sediment [ENVO:00002007]; material: shallow marine sediment [ENVO:03000034] sea grass bed [ENVO_01000059] ...
CGACTGGACTAAATGACCCAGATTCTATTTCATGGGCATTAAACAGAATGGTATAGTCCTTATATTTTATAAGATCAGCTTTCACAAACACTTCCTTGTCATCGCCTTATATAGGTAGGCGCTCGTTGTAAAATGAGTACGCACTTCGCGAGTTGTAGAGAAACATATAAAGGTTTACATATAAATAGAATAAATGGTTTTGACAGTCGATGAAGAGCTAAACAATCCTGCCGAAGTAAGGATACTAGTATTTTCATCGAAGCGAAACATAAGACATTAGCTTAAACCTCGAATTTTCGTTTAGGGGCCAAAAGCGAACATCCCATTAAAATTTATCTAATACTAAATACTAGCAATAAGTAGATTTGGGCTTTATTGATTGGCAGCAGTAAATTTGGTTTTGATGATATTTCTGTGAGTGCTTTTGTTCATTAATAAGGCATGCTCTTTTGGTGACAACTTATCGTTTGCACCACCTAAAATTTGAATCATATTTGCCCGCTGGAATGCGATAGGTAAGCCATCTCGAAATAGAATCCGGCTGTCATATTTAGTTGGAATTTTCTCGCCAGGTAGAATGATCCCTACAAGATTAAGTGGGTCAGCTGCAGAAATAGCAATAAGATCTCCATAGCTTTCTTTCTTTCGAATATTTCTTATCTCGGCGACTGCGTCTGGTAATGCAAATTGTTCACCTGCAAAACCTTGCACAAACCTTCCGCCTCTGATCTCACCGCGAGCTTCTAATCGCCAGTAAACTTTTATCAGCTCACGCCAAGGTGGCAAATTAGTTTCTCTTTCTAATGCTCTTCTAAATACAATGCCATAACGCCTTAATAGTACCCAAGCAATATGCTCAACACTTGTCAAGTAATCGCTACCTTCTAAATGTATTAGTACCCAACGACCAGCTCGATCAAATCCCGATGAAGTAATGTGTCTACCTCTTCTTCTTGGCGCGAAACTAGGGCGCTTACTTGATGGAACGAGCAAAGCTCTTAAGCCTGCATAACTATCAGAGGTAACCAAACCCCAATTTACTAACTCTCCTAATGCATCTTCAACTTGTGTTCTTAATAAGCCAGTATCCTTAACTAGATCAACAAAAAAAGAAGCACCGTGATTTTTTAGTGCCTCGAGTACTTTTTTGGCAGATGATGTGAATTGCATGTCCTTAGGGTTAGGAGAAGGACACACTTCACGCCAACAAGGGATTGTTTGGCGTTCGAGCAAAGTAATGGGTGCATTTCTTACGGGTGAAGTACGTTTTTCACCTTTGGATGCTCGCACTGCTAAACGCAGCCAACTAAATTTACCAGTGCTACATAAAGTATCCAACATGCCAGTCGTAAATTCTGCAATGCGTGCAGTGATGATGTCTTTCTCCCATGCGCCTGCAGGTGCAGAATAACCTTCTAACTGTTCGATGGCCGCAGATAAAGCATCTTGGCCTTTACCTCTATCTGTAAGGCCATGCCAATGAAATAAAAATCGCATATATACGGCAGCAGTAACGGGTTCAATTTCGCTACGCAAACGTTTAATGGTATACCGATGAACACGGGCCAATAGTCTACGTTCACACCATTCCTCGACTTGGTTGGTTGCAGAAGTTGTATTGCGCTTTGCTTGTGTAAACCGGCCACGCATAACAAAACCTTCTTGCTCAAGAGCGAGTAATGCATTTTCAATTTCACTAACAGAAAGGTTTAATGGCCGAGCAAGCTGTTCAGCAGTAGTGGGGCCCAATCCTTCTAGTCTTGAGCGAATCAGTTCACGTATAGCTTCAGTTCGATTTTCAATGGCCTGCGTATAGGTACGTAATGCTTCAATCTTTGTCTTGATAGTAAAATCATCATAAATTAACTCAAACTCATGTAAACGTTCTGCTGCAACCCAAAGATTTACATTTGTGCAAGTTAAAACTGTTGCGCGTTTATCTTGCTTTAAAGTATCGAGTAAATGACGCCATCCGAATTTAAGCCTTTCTTCCATAGGAGAATATACATCGCCACGTTGACCCTCTTCTTCAGTAAGAAAACCTAGAATCACAAGTGCATCATGAAGCTCATCTGCAGTTTTGGGCTCTGGCCATGCCTCTTGTTTAACTCTCGCAATCGCAGCTTGATCTAACTGTGCAAGTTCTGCGGCTTCACTGGGATCAACATAGCGTCGTGCCTGCACCGCTAATGCGCGGCGTTCTTCAGCAGGCGCATCATCTAAAAATGCATACGGTCTCGCGCCTAAAATTTCTTGGGCTAGCGGCGACGGCCCAGCGAGATCTCTTCCTATCACCTTAATCTCTTCAGCTTCAATACTTTTTAGGACATTAATAAATTCATCAATTGCCATCACATCATGCAGACAATCATCAATCGCCTGATTAACTAAAGGGTGATTTGGAATTTCTCGTCTGCCAGTAATGTTCTCAGCACAGGCCAACTGATCTGGAAAGATTACCGCGATTAAGTCTTCAGCATCATTTCTTTGAAAATATGCGGGTGCACGTTTTCCATTGTGATTACGTCGTATAGCAAGTGCAATTGAGGCGACCCAACGCCAATGGGTTGGAAACATCGGCGCTGCTAGCAACGCTTGTATTAATACATCTCGTACTGTAGCTGAATTGACATACTTTACAGGTTCATCGATTGCAAAACTATGCGTAGCTGAAAGCGATAAGATAATAGTGTCTTCTAAAGCTGCCGCTTGCAGTTCGAAATTGAATTTTTTACAAAAACGTTTACGTAAAGATAAGCCCCAGGCACGATTAACTCTTAAGCCATAAGGTGAGTGCACCACTAAGTGCGAATCACCGGTTTCATCAAAGAAACGCTCAAACACAATATGCTCTTGATGAGGTATAACACTCAGTGCTGCTTTCACCGCCGCCATATAATTCACTAATTGCTCAGCAGCGGCTTGCGGAATTTGATACTCACACATCATCCATTTTTGTGTGGCTTCTATGCCTTGCTCTAGTTTTGAATCAAGCTGTTTTCTTAAATTAGAAACTGCTTTGGATAACTCTTTAGTACGTGCGGGTGCTTCACCCATCCAAAATGGAAGATTGGGCGGTTCGCCTTTTGCGTCTTCTACATAAACTTTCCCTTGCTCGATTTTAAGAATGCGATATGAAGTGTTACCAAGTTGAAAAATATCTCCTGGTAGAGATTCAAACGCAAAGTCTTCATTTAGTGTTCCAACTTTAAACCCTTCTGGAGAAAGAACCACTTCATAGTCAAATTGGTCGGGTATCGCGCCTCCATTGGTTATGGCAGTAAGTCGCGCGCCTTTTCTTGCTCTCAGTTTCCCATTGACCGCATCATGATGCAGATATGCACTGCGCCGACCACGACGCGTAGAAAAACCTTGCGATAACATACGAATGACTTCTGTATAGTCTTCGCGCTTGAGTTTATGATAAGGCCATGCGTGTTTAAATTGATTAAAAAGCTTTTCTTCTGCCCATTCTTCTTCACCAGCAACTTCCGCGACTATTTGTTGAGAGAGTACATCCAAAGGTTGCGATGGAATGATAATTTCATCCAAATCGCCTTTTTGAGAAACATATAAAAGCGCCGTGCACTCGACTAAATCATCCCGGGAAAGTGGAAATAATTTGCCTTTTGGCTTCGCATTTACCGCATGACCAGAACGGCCAACTCTTTGTATAAAAGTACCAATGGATCTTGGTGTACCGAGCTGACAAACCAAATCGATATCACCAATATCAATTCCAAGCTCAAGTGATGCCGTCGCGATCAGGCATTTCAATTTTCCCATCTTTAAGCGCTGTTCAGCGTGTAAACGATGTTCTTTTGCAAGGCTGCCATGATGAGAAGTAACATTTTCATCACCGATGCGTTCGGCGATATGTCGTGCCACGCGTTCGGCTAATCTTCTTGTATTGACAAATATCAGTGTAGTGCGGTGGGAATTAATCAGTTCGGCGAGCCGGGCATAAACTTCTTCCCAAACTTCATTAGACATAATCGCCTCTAAAGGCGAGCGCGGTACTTCTAAGCTTAAATCAAGAACACGAATATGGCTTGTATCAATAATGTTACAAGCATCCGTGCGATTCCCGACCAAGAATTTAGCCATATTTTCGATTGGCTTTTGAGTTGCAGAACAACCCACTCGAGTAAGCTTATGTTGTGTCAATGCATCAAGACGTTCTAATGACAAACTTAAATGTGAACCTCGCTTGTTACCGGCAAGCGCATGAATTTCATCCACTATGACTGTCCGCACAGTGCGTAACATTTCACGACCTGATTTAGAAGTAAGTAAAATATATGCGGATTCAGGTGTCGTGACTAAAATGTGTGGCGGTTGTTTGGCTGCGCGTTGGCGTTCCCCTTGAGGTGTGTCACCCGTGCGAACCCAAGCCTTGATGTCAATATCCGGTAATCCTTCTTCTAGCAGTTGATTTCGTATTCCAACAATCGGCAACTGTAAATTTTTTTGTATGTCATTTGACAGCGCCTTTAATGGTGAGATGTAAAGGACTCGAGTTTCATCAGGCAATCCTTGCGCTAATCCTTCTATTATTAAGGCATCGATACTCGCCATAAAAGCTGCAAGGGTTTTTCCAGAACCCGTCGGAGCAGCAAGTAATGTATGTTCACCCTTAGCAATGGCTGGCCATGACTTAACTTGAACTGGTGTAGGTTCAGAAAATGTACTCTTAAACCAACTACGTGTAGACGAATGAAAATTATTTAGACTCACTATGTGATTATCTCGAATTTTTGGCTTGTACAGGCTAATGCCTAGCTTAATTCCTTGGTTGTTAGCAAAAAATAAGTTTCAGACCGTAATAACCATAACTACTATTCCGATACTTTTTCTGAAATCGTAAAGTCCATTAATTTATCCATGCCAATTTTAAATAATGTCTTTCCATCATGAATGGGTATAACAACAATAAATATAAACAACGTAAGCATTACGAGATTGAAGATCCAAAGTTTAGCTTTTTTAATCACAATATTTATGTTGTTTTACCTATACTTTCCAATACTCATTTACAGAACTCCGCAGCCAGAAACTACCAATAGCTTAATATTGGACAACCAGATTTGAAAAACGATGCCTAGTTATGCAATCATTCATATATAATACTAATTGGCTATAAATTAATTCGTTTCGGAGTTAAAATTAGCCAGCCATTTAATTTTAATCAAAATTATCTCAAGAATTCTATGCAAAAACTAAAATCTATTACGAGTTATTATAATTTACTATTTCTATTTTTATTCTTGGTATCTTCAGTACATGCAGATGTGCGAATAGCGGTCTTGGATTTTGAACTAAAAGATATGACGTTAATGCCTGGTACAGAAGCAGAGCTTGAACGCACCGCATCTGTTGCGCCTTTACTTCGTAATGCGCTTGGAGAAACACATGGTCACCAAATTATTCCGATTGACTCGGAGACCCAAAAAGATGCGGATGTATCTATCGGCTATCTTTTTGATCATGCTGATGTGGCTGCCGAGCTAGGCAAACAACATGGAGCTGACTGGATCTTGGTAGGGCGTGTACATAAACCAAGCTTTTTATTCGCTTACCTAAAAGCGCACCTAATCAACTGCAATACTAAAAAACCAGCTGGCGACTACGTAATTGAAGTGAAAGGAGATGCTAAAAAATTCACTATAAAAGGAGTTGAAAACCTAGCAATTAAAATCAATGAAACCATCGTCCCTGAGTAGCGGCTGATGACAAACTCAGGAGATTTGTATGGCAAAACTCATACACTCCATGATTAGAGTGTTAGATCTAGATAAATCGATAGACTTTTATCACAAAGCATTTAATTTAAAAGAAAAACATCGAATGGATTTCAGTGATTTCACACTGGTCTATATGGGCAATGAAGAAATCGATTTTGAAATTGAGCTGACCTTGAATAAAGGTCGCACAGATCCATATGCGCATGGCAATGGCTATGGGCATGTAGCGTTTTGTGTTGATGATTTAACTGCAGAGCATAAGCGCATAAAAGCCCTGGGTTTCGAGCCACAAGAAATCGTCGACTTTAGCCCAGACGGAAATTTGGTCGCACGCTTTTTCTTCATGAAAGACCCCGACGGCTATGAAATAGAAGTATTACAGCGTCAGGGACATTACCAATAATAAAAAATACCGTGAGGCTTTTTACGAATAATGGTGCCTGGTTTGTACATCTTGCTGCTCATACAATAAAACGAGGCGGATCATAAAGATTTAAGCGAAGGGTATAGAACGTTACTCGCTCAGAATTATATTTACATTTGATTGCGAAATGCGTTAACAGCAACCAGGTACGGCAGCATCTTTAGAGCGCGCTTTAGCCTTTTGTAGCATATCATTCGCCCATCTCTTCCAAGCGTCGGACATCTGGGCAACATCAAGTAAACGCTCGACCTCATTGCGGTCACGCGTGTAAATACGAAATACATCGCGGACGGTGAGGTCATGATGGGGTTTTTCGACTACCCGTATCTCATCGCCAGCGCCCACATCACCTTCAACGATTATTCGCAGGTAAGGCCCGGGCCGCATCGCCTCAGTGAACCGGCGCGGAAATGTCTTGTCGTTCATTCGAACACCAAGCCGCCAGCAAGGTATGCGTGGTTCAGAAATTTCAAGCACTGTACTACCAATCTCCCAACGCTCCCCGACTAGCGCATTGTTTACTTCAATGCCTTGTGTAGTAAGATTTTCACCAAACTCACCGTATACAAGTGGTCGACCGAGCATCTGCTCCCACCACTGAATGTCTTCGATGGCATACGCATACATCGCTTTATCAAATCCCCCGTGTGCCTTGCGATCCGCTTGGTCATCTCCTTCAAGATTTACACCACGAGCTGCAATACGACCAGTAACAGGTGATTTCCAGATAGCACTCTTCGCGGGACGATTGTTATATTCAAATTCTTTTGCGATACCGACGTTAACAGAGAGTATTTTTTCTATTGGGGCCGTCATTTACCCTCCTTTTACCAAATGAGTCTAACTATATTTATACTACATAATTATTGCTGAACATTATTTAACACAGATTTAGTATTTAGAATCTCTTAATGATATTAAAAATATTTATTTTTCTCATGACCTTCCTACAAACTCACCCTAATTTTAATGTTCAAGTTGTATCATTTGTATTATGCAGGTCTGACTTAAGGATAGAAAAGCATTATCTCGTTATAGTAAAAAAAGGCATATTGATAAAAAAGCTAATATAAAAATTAGTAGATAAATAAAATGCAATTTCGCAGTCATTTGGTGACTGCGGCTCAAGTCGCGAAATTGGGAGAAAAAAATGAATAAAAAATACGATGCAATTGTGATTGGCGCAGGACAAGCTGGCCCTGCTTTAGCAGCTCGCCTCACATCAGAAGGATTACAAACAGCCATGATTGAACGAAATTTATTTGGAGGTACTTGTGTAAACACCGGCTGCATCCCTACAAAGACACTTGTTGCCAGTGCGCGGGCTGCACATATGGCGCATCGTGGAAATGAATTTGGTGTGAACATAGCGGGTGATATTCACGTCGATATGAAAAAAGTAAAAGCACGTAAGGATGGCGTTGTACAACAATCTAATCAAGGCGTGACTGGATGGTTAAAGGGTATGAAAAATCTGGATGTATATGAAGGACACGCACAGTTTCAAGGTCTTAACATCATGCAAGTTAATGGTGAACAATTAGAAGCCGATAAAGTATTTATCAATGTAGGTGCGCGGGCGCGAGTTCCAGACATGTCCGGTTTAAGTGAGATCGATTATTTTACAAACTCAAGCATTATGGATGTAGATTATCTACCCGAGCATCTAATGATAATTGGCGGTAGTTATATTGGGCTTGAGTTTGCACAGATGTATCGACGTTTTGGCAGCGAAGTTACCGTCATCGAGATGGCAGATCGCCTCATTCCCAGAGAAGATGAAGATGTTTCCTTAGCCGTTCAGGAGATTCTTGAAAATGAAGGGATCGAAATAAGACTTCGTGCAGAATGTATCAGTTTTGATAAAAGAGGAGACAACATCGCCGTTAATTCAAGTTGTAATGAACAAGTAGAGGAGTCAATTGGCTCACATGTTTTGCTTGCAGTTGGCCGCGTTCCCAATACTCATGACTTAGGTTTAGAGAAGTCGGGCGTTGAATTGGATGAGCGAGGAATGATCAAAGTAGATGATCAGCTTCAAACCAATATACCTGGCATATGGGCATTAGGAGAGTGCAATGGTAAAGGTGCATTTACACATACTTCTTATAATGATTATGAGATTGTTGTAGACAATTTGTTCGATACAAAAACACGATGTGTAAGTGATCGCATACCTTGCTATGGTTTATTTATCGATCCGCCACTGGGTCGAGTAGGAATGACTGAACAACAAGTGCGTGAATCTGGAAAAAAAGCATTAGTAGGAAAAATGATGATGTCGCGTATCGGTCGTGCGCGAGAACGAAGCGAAACGCAAGGATTTATGAAAGTCTTAATCGATGCAGATAGTGAACAAATACTTGGAGGAACTATCCTAGGTATTGGCGGTGATGAAACTATACATTTGTTGCTTGACGTGATGTATGCAAATAAACCGTATCACGTTATAAAAAATGCGGTACATATACACCCTACTGTTGCAGAGTTAATACCAACTATGCTCCAAGATTTAAAACCACTCTTGTAAATATAAAAACATGCAATTCTTTCCTAAATTTTAAGCCCACTTTTAGCCAAAAGCGTTATATAGTATTTGTGCAAATAAATTAAGAGTACACACTCAGCGATGTAGGTCTTTACATATAAATTTCAAGGTTTTACACCGAAAATTTACGTATCAAGTTTATTACATTATCCGGATAATCTAACATTAACCAGTGCCCACCCTGAGCTACGGATTCACTCTTTACATTGGGAATTAAACTTTCCGTCTGATTTCGTTCTTCCTTGCGTGCCCAATCATTTTCCCCATAAACTAAAAGCACAGGAATTTCTATGTTTTTGTAACTGCTTTTAATGTCATCCCACATATCTGCGTGGCGAATAAGATTTAAGAATGCTTGATAATAACCTTTACGAGTTCCTGATAAGTACAGCTCTTCAGCAAATTCATCTGAAATTGCATTTGGATTCGAGACGGTGCCCTCCATAACTTTGCGTTCAACCATTCTGTTGTTTAGCCGCATAGTGGTACCACCAAGGACTGGTAATTTGCACATAGTAATCACTAAATTTGCAAGCGCATTGCCACGCCCAATACCTGCGCCCAAATAGTCATATGGATTGATCGCAATAGCGCGCTCAATTCTAGAATTTCGTTTAGCAGCAAGCATAAGTGACAAAGTTGCGCCAATTGAAACTCCAGCCAAAGTAATATTTTGCAGATCTTTATCATTTAAAAATCCTTCTACTTTTTCTGCAAAAAATTCTGGTGTGTAATCAACTGCCGGGATATCTGAGTACCCATGACCAGGGTAATCGAATGCATAAATAGTAAAAGATTTACAAAGTTCTGGAATAATTTTGTAATAAATATCAAGCTGGGACCGAAAAGTGTGCAGTAGCACTAAATTAGGCCCGCTTCCTATTTTAATATAACGTAACTTAACCTCATCAACAGTAGTGTAATCAATATGCACATCTGGCAACAAAGCTAATGTCTGCGGTGTAGTGGGTTCTGATTTAAATGCCGCAACAATATAAGAAAGAAAAACGGGTGCTACGGCTACAAAGCCGATAATTACCAGTATTAAAAGAATGTCCACAAATTTAGCCCCCAACACGTGTCGATTATTGATTTATTAAAATATAATACCGCTATAAACAGTAATAATAAATTTTTACTTCGTGCAGGAGGCTGTAATGGAGTTAAGAAAAACCTGGCTTGATTCTTCATACGTCTCATCCTTTATGTGCAAGCCACTTATCTCTTTTGTGCAAATAGTTGTACTGCTGGGTATAAGTGCGATTAGTTAATAGGCTTCTCCAGTTCCATGGTTATCATATTTTTTAGTGTTTCTTAATAGCTTCTGTAATCTCTACTTACAGTTTGCCCGCCATCATCACCTTCTAAAGTCATGGTTACACCTTTGGGTGCAAACGCACCGACACTATTTCATTAAATCTAAGAGTCTCATTCTGTTTAATAAATTGTCGGTGTTTTTTCCTTAGATATGCGATCACACTAAGCCTGGATTAGTGAATTTATGTCATAGATTGTGGATTCTAGTTATGACGATGTCTTAAAAGTCTTGCAATCAGTATTGCCAAGAGAATGAGCCATCCAAATGGATAGGGAAATATGCCACTGAAGTAAGCTAACAGTGTAACTAACAGCAGTGTGACTAACAGGGTAGTAATCCAATCCACACAGGTTCCAAAAATTATTGAGCGGTGAAACGTTGCGTATCACGCAGAATAATACGATAACTATAAGTCTGTTGATCATTGCCTATAATCGAGGCAATTATTTGCATATGCTCTTTTGAACTTTTCTGTTGTAAGAGTCTGCCCTCCACATTAAGCTGATTTTCTGAGACATACATCTGCGTAACGAACACATTTTAACAATTAACTAAACTCATTGTGATCGCCAATTCGTCAAACGAATCAGCAATTTCAACCATCCATTATCAGTGACTGGATTTTCTCCCCACTGCAAAGTAACTACACTAGGCGTAATTGGGTTACTTCGGTAGTCTAGTGCAAGGGGTTGATGTGACCCTAAATCCCTAATCAACACACATTATTGTGGATTCAAGTTTCCTGGAGGATGATCGGAATCTGAATGACCAAGCATGGCCCTATCATGTTCGGTTAAAAACGAGATGTTTTACCCCACATGCCATCGTAGTTATGAAGATTTATCTTTAGATTTAATGAATTAGTTAATCCTACAGAATATTTTGGAAATATAGGTTTGTTGATTCCTCCATTTTCTACATAATGGCACAACAAGGCTGGTAATTTATGTCCCAGTATATTCATTAATTCGAGCCCACGATTTAACTCATGGCTTACATTTCGTTTGGGCGGATAATTGACCTTTTAATAATAATGTATGAACAAGACTATCATAACCATTGGGCTCATTATAATTGCCATTGGCGTAATGTGGCCGCTACTTAGCAAACTACCTTTTGGGAGATTGCCAGGGGATATAGCATTTAAAAAAGATGGGTTTAGTTTTTATCTTCCAATTACGACAATGATTATTGTGAGCATAATTTTATCTTTAATATTTTGGTTCTTTAGAAAATAATGTTTTAGTCGAACGACGTCTTTCGACCCAAAGCAAACACCCAAATTTAACTGATATTCGTGTTCTTTCATAACTAGATTAAATTAATTATGTACTGTAATTTAATGCAATGACACAATCTTCATTTAATCGCTGGCGCCCGCATCCTTGGCATGGGCTCGATGTTGGTCCAAACCCGCCTGTATATGTCCATGCATATATCGAAATCACTCCCTTCGATACGGTAAAATATGAAGTAGATAAAAACACCGGTTATCTAAGAGTGGACCGTCCGCATCGCACATCTTCCCTTCCGCCGACTCTCTATGGTTTTATACCAAGAACCTATTGTGGTGAGCGCGTTCGATCACTGATGAGTACTGCAAAATCGGGAGACACTGACCCCCTAGACATATGTGTAATAAGTGAACATCTTATATTACGTGCGGAAGTTCTGCTCAATGCACGAGTTGTTGGTGGACTTCCGATGCTTGATGGAGGCGAGGCCGACGATAAAATTATTGCAGTGCTTGAGAACGATAGAGTGTGGAGTCAAGTTCAGGAACTATCCGAGCTTCCAGCTTCAATGATAGAGCGTCTGCGGCATTACTTCACTACATACAAAGTACTTCCTGGAGAAGAGTCGAGTGTTTCTGTTGGTGAGCCCTATGACCAGACCCATGCGATGTCTGTAGTTACTGCTGCTATAGAAGATTATCAAGAGAAATTTGGCAAATTAGTTTAATCAACAGGCCGCTTCACTTATCATTCGAACGAATTGAATAAAAAAATTGATGTGGCCATTTTTTACATGCTGTTGCTTAGCATCTTGTTGAATGACCGCTTTGGGCCGAAAGTGGACGTTTGAATAGCAGCGCAAGATTGATAAACAATTACACGTAAATAGTGGATATGTAAAACCGTATGTCTAATATCAAATTTTCCCTCCGCCTCTTATTATTATATTTGTTTGTAATGCCATGTTTTGCGGAAGAATTGCATTGTAGCTTTCATCCAGAATACGTTTGGCCACTTTCAGATAAGGATTTAGAGACTTGGCAGCGTAAGGAGGAATTTCAAAATGTCAGACTGATTCGAGATGATGAAGAAGCTTTACACGATGTAATCTTAGTAAATCGTGGTACAAAAGATTTAAAGAAGACCTTATTTTATGATGTGTATGACGCTGAAATGACTATAGGCAATGCTAAATATGAAGGCTTTTACGATTCTCATCGAAGGACATATTTTTTTACCAGCAGCTTTAATTTCAGCACAAGAATTCTTGTTGCGAAAACCGGGGAAGCAGTATTGGCAGAGAGTTTTGGGGTGTGGGAAGGCATGTGCGAATAAAACTCAGCAAAACTATAATGCAAGGTGAGGCTTTCTAATTTTAGATAGAAAAAAAATGACCGCATAAACCTCTGCTTGAAAAATCTCTTTGCTGGAGGCCGGTGACTTCTCTTATGATCAAGAAGGCTTGAAGCTAAGAAAACCCGAAACGTAGTTGGCACTCTGATCGCGTTATTGACTTTTGTGTATCTAGGTGAACTACACGTTGAGCAAATCCTATCCCGCCCTTTTTATGTCTGAATTCTTGCGCTCGATTAGCTCAGTAGTACTATAATTCCTTTTATTATTAAAAAAAGTATGTAACGGTAAACAGCATTTACGATATGGGAGATGGTCGGCATGGGTGAACAAAGCGAACAACTAATCGAACTGGATCTTGACCAGCCAATTTGGGATAGATTTTTTAGCGTCCATCCGCTAGTCGTAATCGGCACCAGAGAGTCGGATGGCACCGACGATCTGGCGCCCAAGCATTTGGTCATACCAGTAAGCTGGGAGAACTACTTCGGTTTCGTTTGCACGCCCAAGCATCGCACCTATCAAAATATTGTTCGTTCCCAACAATTCACGGTTACCTATGCTCGGCCAAGCCAGGTCGTCATTGCCAGCCTGGCAGCAAGCCCACGATGCGAAGACGGTAGTAAACCGATCATTGACCTGTTGCCGACAATGCCTGCCAAAGAGGTTGACGCTGTGCTAATGAAAGATGGTTATCTATTTCTGGAGTGCGCTCTGCATAAAATCTACGATGACTTCGGCGACAACAGTTTAATCACCGGCCGCATCCTGTGCGCACGGATTGCCAATGATGCCTTACGCGTTGCAGACGGTGATGATCAGCATCTGCTGCAACAGGCACCGTTGCTGGCCTATTTATACCCCGGCCGGTTTGCAGAAATTAATAACACACACACACTGCCATTCCCACGAGGATTCAAAAGATGAACCAATCGTCCGCCGCGGCGGACATCCAGACATTTCTCAGTGAACAACAAGCAGCAATGACAAAGTTGCTGACCGAGCTGGTCGCTATCGAATCCCCATCCGATGTTGCCGCTGCACAGCAACCCATTCTGCAACGACTGAAAAACGAATTCGAGGCGCTCAACTATCGGGTCCGCATCATTCCCGGTCGACGTTCGGGCGGTCATCTGTTTAGCAGATCAGCTGCTCGCGCAGCCATGCCCAATTCGCAGCTACTGCTTGGTCACTGCGATACCGTATGGCCAATAGGCACTTTGGCAGCTATGCCCCTGCAAACAGAGGATGGAATGATGCGTGGGCCGGGTATTTACGACATGAAAGCCGGCCTGGTAGAAATGATCTTCGCCTTGAAAACGCTGCAAGCACTGGAACTGCAACCCGAGGTTGTTCCAATCATTTTCATCAATTCTGACGAGGAGATCGGCAGCCGCGAATCAACTCGCTATGTGCGACGCCTGGCACAACTAGTGGACCGCGCGTTAGTGCTGGAACCCTCGCTCGGCCCAACAGGAAAGATTAAAACCGCGCGTAAAGGCGTCGGACGCTTTGAGATTAAAGTCAGCGGCAAGGCAGCGCATGCGGGACTTGATCCCGGCGCTGGCGCCAGCGCAATCCTGGAACTGTCGCATGTCATTCAGAAGCTGTTTGCGTTAAATAATCCCGACCAGGGCGTATCCGTTAACGTCGGTGTTATTGACGGTGGTACACGCGCGAACGTGGTTGCACCGGAGAGCAGTGCTGTGATCGATGTGCGTGTAGAAACACACGCCGACGGCCAACGCATTGAGAATGTGATCCATGCAATGCAACCCGAAGATCCCAGCATCAGCCTGAACATCGAAGGGGGGATCGGTCGCCCACCAATGGAGCGCACGCCGGCCAACCGCCAGCTGTGGAGTGTTGCGACAGACCTGGCCAGCGCGCTCAATATCGATTTGGAACAAGGCACTGCCGGTGGTGGTTCCGATGGCAATACCACCAGCCTGTATACCGCCACTCTTGACGGTCTGGGTGCTGTTGGCGATGGCGCCCATGCCGCCCATGAATTTATCTACACCGATCAACTCCCACAACGCTGTGCCCTATTAACAGTACTATTACTGGCGCCACCGCTGGGTACTCATCAGGAGGAACTTGCATGACTCACTATGTTTACACTTCAGTAACACGAATCTCTGATCTCGCTGCACAGGACTTCAAAGTACAAACCGTTGATCGTACACAGTGGCAGACCGGTGACTATGTTGTCGGCCGCGTGCTGAACACCGCTGGTACCCTGCATAACATAGAGCTGCCCAATGGGCGCATGATCGAAGTATTCGAGAATGATCTCATCATTGGTACATTTGGCGCACGCATGGCAACCCTCGAAGCCGTCGGTAACTGGCAGGCCATTACCGATGATACGTTCAATGCGCTTACTTCAGCCGGTTTATTCGGTCAGCTAATTTCAAAATCGCCTTTTATGCCGGCACTGATGTCGCTACGCTATGTCGGCCACGTGACTCGCAACGGCAAGCGCGTGAGCATGACTGATTTCGTTCACAACCCGCCGGAACAAACTCTTACCGCACCGGTAATTTTGATCGTTGGTACTTCCATGTCCGCTGGCAAAACCACGTCCGGGCGAGTGATCGTGCGCATACTGAAACAGCAAGGTTTACAGGTCGTAGCTGCCAAGCTCACCGGTGCCGCCAGGTATCGGGATGTATTGAGTTACAAGGATGCTGGCGCCGATGCCATTTACGATTTCGTCGATGCCGGCTTGCCATCGACGGTGTGTGACAATCAATTATTTAGTAGCGCGATGTCCAAGATGCTATCAGTGATTGCCAGCAATCGACCGGATGTCGTAGTCGCTGAGGCAGGCGCCTCGCCGCTGGAACCTTATAACGGTGATACAGCCATTGCGTTGCTCGATGATCGAGTCTGCTTCATGCTGTTGTGTGCATCGGATCCGTATGCGGTTATGGGCGTAGCCAGTGCATTTGACCGGCAGCCGGACCTGGTCGCCGGGGGCGCGGCCAATACCAAGGCTGGTATTGAACTGGTGAATAAACTGACCGGTCTGCCAGCACTCAATTTGATGGATCAAGCTAGCTATCCTGACCTGCAGCAACGTATATTGAAGGCTTTAGGGAATCTAACCACTTCTTAAGCCGGCCCTGTGTGGACTGCCAAAGCCCTAAATTATCCACAGCACGTCCCACATTCGCTACGCGAACTATGAACGATGTTATAGGGTTAATCGTAACCCACTTGCAATCATCCTTTACCGCGAAGATTCGGTAGACGTGCGCGGTAGACCGCATATTGGATGTATGGTTAGTGTCTAGTCGACGTTTGTCGTAGAACGGTAGTAGCGCATAATTATGTTTGGATCGGTCATCAGATTGACAGTACTGTCTTTACAATCATAGTTAAAGGTCGAGAGGACATAGCGCATGCTTTCGAGACGCGCAAGCTTTTTGTTATTGGCTTTCACGATGATCCAAGGACTAAATGTTGTGTGTGTTTTGCTGAACATTGTTTCCTTGTATTGTGTGTAATCGTCCCACAAATCCTGTGCTAGGTTGTCGATAGAACTTATCTTCCATTGTTTTAATGGATTTGTTAGACGCGATTCGAAGCGCTTGAGTTGTTCTTTCTTAGAGATGGAGAACCAGAATTTTATTAAGTCGATGCCGTCTTCATAGAGCATGTGCTCGAACTCGGGCACTTGACGCATGAATTGCTTATATTCGTTCTTCGTACAAAAATTATTGACCGGCTCTACCACAGCGCGATTGTACCAACTGCGATCAAAGAAAACGATTTCACCCTTATTTGGTAATTGCTTGGAATAGCGCTGAAAATACCATTGGCCAATCTCATCTTCACTTGGTTTAGGTAAAGCGACAATGCGCATTGCGCGAGGACTTAGGTGTTCTACAAAACGCCGGATTGCTCCGCCTTTACCGGCAGCATCACGTCCCTCGAAGATAATCGCTATGCGTCGTTGTTTCTCTTTTACCCAGCGTTGTAACTTTACTAATTCAACTTGTAGCAAACGCAGTTCTTGCTCGTATTCTAAGGCTTTTTTTAATTTTTCTAGATTGAAGTTCTTTTTCCTCAACAAGGCGAAAAATTCTTGTGAGGAAGATAAATTCTTTAGCTCCTCTTTAGTGAGCACATCTTCAGCAGCATACGTTGTCATTTCTGCAGTGCTATCGAGATTCAGTCCGGTCTCTGTTGCATTATTTGCAGCACTCTCCGCGCTCACTAGTTTTATTTTGCCTGCCGTCATAGTTAATGTTTTCTACAGTTGGTCGATATTATGTATGTCATATATGAAACTATGCTCTACCTGAAACCTCTTAGCACACTATTTACAATACATTTATACTAGAAACATAGAATTAGTGCTATATCACTAACTTAGCGGAATAATTTAACAATTTATTGGGTAACCATCACACTCTAAAAGGGTTTATCAATTTATTGAGTTCATTGTTGTTGATCGACATCCACCTTACACATCGCTATCTGTTAGCATTATTAATTTCTCATAGGCTTAGCCCGGGTTCACTTGTCTGGTGGGCGTAATGTTGGAAGTCCTTGGCCATCGTTCTCGAAACGCTAGGGCAAGATCATTATCGAAGTGATCGTTTGGGGCAATACTATGAGCAATAGCCTGTGCTTTAGTCAATATAATGTCGCCAGCAACTTCATGCAGCATTGGATGAATCACCGTCAAAATTTTTGAATTTTATAATTGATGTCCACAATTGGCCGAAAGCAGACATTCAATTAAAGCATTTCTAATAATTCACTTAGGCTTTTTGTGATCTGGCCATGTCCTTCGTGGATGTAGACACCAAACTGGGCAATTAATGAGTACGCTAAGGCAATCTGAGCCAAGACATAGCCAGCAATTGTAAACTGACTAATACTCACAACACCCACACCAAACTGAGAGATGGTAAAGATGCCCATGGCAAACTGGCCGATGGCAATTACCCATTTTGCAGGAACAGGAACACGGTTTGGACGAAACTTGAATGAAATGTGCAACAGGGGTAAACCAAGTAATGTGGCGTTGGTTTTGTACTCAAAACCCCAGCCATCCCATTTTTCCTTAGTGGGGTATGGAGCCCCACAATGAGGACAGGCCATGGCCTGCTCCGACACTTGGTGTTGGCATTCCCGACAAGGTTTCATATCACTTCTACTTTAATGTTTGAGCTAATAGGTTATATCAACCGTTGAGGCTTTTTAATTTTTAATAAATCAAAATCGCCCACGCTCCAAACCCTCTACAACCCACTCCCTCTCACGCTTAAATATCTTTGTTGCATACTCTAGACTAATTTCACCTGTATCGACTTGCCTACACAGTTGTTTGCGCAACTTAACTAAGTTAGTAACATCGATGCGATCTGCATAATGGATTGCAAGATTATCCCAATAGGCGTTGGTTTCTTGATCGTGGCAGTAGTTTTCTTGCGACCATGCTGATGGGATTGCAGTAAAAAGGAGTAGAGTAAATATAGCTCTCATATTAACTAATCATAGTTATGAAATATATGAGCATGAACACCCGGCAGAAGAAAGTCAGATTGGAATTTGGAAGTTATCAGAGAAAGAGAGAGTGAAGTCATGGGAGTGGCGGAAGAAGGAATAGTTTAACAATCAAAAACAATTAATAATGGTGAGTAATTAATTAATTACGCGCTATTTTACAAACATTAATCTACTAGGAATAAAATATGAACCTGTACAGATTCATGGTGGTTCTAATAATCATATTACTCTCTGTTTCCATAAGTGCTCAAGCTAAAGAGATCGGGAGTGTCGATACTAAATTCAACCTTCTCAGTCCTGACGATTCTGTCAAAGTAGAAGTGTTTGAGGACTCAAAAATTGAAGGTGTGGTCTGTTATTTAAGTAGAGCTCAAAAAGGTGGATATAAAGGCGCTGTAGGTATAGCTGAAGACACCTCGGATGCTTCGATTGATTGTCGTCAAATTGGACCTGTAAAAATACTAAAACCACTAAAAAAAGGTGAGTCAGTTTTTAAAGAGAGGCGTTCTCTTATTTTTAAAAAATTGAAAGTCGTTAGGTTCTGTGACAGCGATAGAAATACTATTGTATATTTAGTATATAGCGAACGTGTAATTGAAGGTTCTCCAAAAAATTCTGTTGCTGCCGTGCCTATCACAAGGTGGTCATTAGAAAATAACAAAGATGAATTAGCTATATGTAATTATAAGTAAACCGTGCGATTTTTATTTTTAAATGACCGCTAACGACCCAGAGTGGATAATCAGGAAAGTGATTCAATTAACCAGTTTTATAGCAATGAACCTTAATTTTACAGATTCATCAATTAACATTTACTAAACTGCCTTACAGACACATCTTTTTGCTCCACTTTGTAAGCAAGTGCATATCAACTTTTATAATTAGCACGAATTATATAAATGACTGCCCATGCCATTAATAAATACATACCTAAATAAAATAAGCTATCTATTAGTAATAATTTGAATTGCATCGTGGCCTCCTATTCGTCCAAGTCTCTGGAACGAAAGCGTTCGTTTCTCGTAAGATTCAGCTACAGTTGCAGCCGACATTATTTACTCATGTTCGGGTCGGGACTGATAGAAGCGTAGGGAATGAAGCTACAAACGGCTTTGGAGATTCAGCGATACGCCGCCGAGCAGGCGGGGCCTGATAAGGTTAAATATTAATCAGACCCTACAGGTATACCATTGCAATAGCAATCGATTCAAATAAGTAATGTAGAGTCTATTGAGCTAGATTAGTAAGATTAACGATTGATTCTCTTAAGCCCATAAATATGAGGTTGAATCACTGCTTTTGGCCATAAGCAGACGTTCAGTAATAGTGATGTGTCTGAAGTCGATGGCCGTAATTTGGCAGGAATTGGATCGATGTTCATTAGGAGTACCAGAAAAAAAGACCAACTACAAATCAATACCGACCAGCATGTGCATCTGTCAACACACAACCTACCTATTGCCTCTCATGCAACAGTAGTTTCCAAAATCCTTGATACTGAAGTGTGGATACCAACTAGCAGAAGAGATGAGCGTATTACAATGATCTATGATGGTTGTGTATCCGATGCTTGTAAAGAATTTGGATTGCGACTCTAGATAGTGTTTGTAGAAGAGACATGATAAGAATCATCAAATTATTATTTTTCATCGTATCGAGTTTTACTAGATGTGAAACTACAATAACTCCTTTTGCTTATTTTAAGTTTAAATCTAACATTTTGTTATACATTAATAGATATATTGTGGTTAATATTTTTTCTTGCATTATTAGTCGGCTCAAGTGGGTCAAAAATATTACCAGCAGGTAGTGGTTTATAATAAAATATTATTTGTATTACTAATTTAATAAATCGAGTCTGACCCCATTTATCATCGGTGCCACCGCGGTACGACGATTCGCAATCAATTCACACGATAGGCGACAACGCTCCCGTCATTCATCATCGGAACGATGGCAAGCTTCTTCTCGGGAATGATCCCCAGGTCGGCGCTCCCCTGATTGAGATCAAGCAACAGCTCGGCTTCCCCCGAAGGTTTGATTCGGTATAACCCACCGGCCATCCAATCGGTCACTAGATAGGCTCCGGACCCATCAGGTTCGACACCGTCGAGATGACCAACAGGTGTACCATCTCCAAGGGTCGAGATCTTTTTGGATGAAAGATCAACGATCTTCAGGTGGCCGGGGGTCTCGGTTTCAAAGCCTTCCTTGATTTTCCCCCAGGGTGCAACAACAAGTTTGTCGCCTTCTACAAGCAAACCATTGGGTCCGGTTAGTTTCTTGTCCTGAACGAAGATCTCCAGCATTTCTCCTGAAAGCGTGTAAATGGTGTCCGTGAACATATCAGACACGAACAGCCGGCCGTCTGGCGCAGCGGCTGCGTCATTCAAAAATTTTGCCTCAGCCATGGGATAAGTCGCGCTTATCTTCCCGGTGTCGACGTCGATCGCCACTACTCGATCAATATCGGTAACGTAGAGCATGCTATCGACTAGCGCCATTCCTTTCGGTGCATTAAGGTCACCCACCCATGTCTTTTCGACCAAGTTGCCCTCCGGACTCAGTATGGCGATGTAGCCCTGTCCATTTTTTTCGGTCGGCGATCCGTTGACATTCGATACATAGACGATATTTCGTTTGCTATCGTAAAGAGCAGACTCCGGCCCATCGAACCCTTCGATCTTCCAAACAGGCTCTGCCGTTACAGCAGCCACGGAAAACGTAATCAAAGCTATGGCGACGACGCCAGAACTGATGCGTTGTGCGATCATTAGAATAGTCTTCCTAATCTTCAATATTGATGCAAATGTAATTAGCTTGTAATAATTTACACATACATCTTTCATTTCAGGTTTGTTATGACCTAGATCAATGAGATGATATTAAACCTTACAGGTGAACTATAATCTATAAATATGAAAAATATTTAGTAGCGTTATAAGGACCAAATCCTGAGCACAGAATCTTGGCAACAATACTTATTCATTGACGAAACCAAACTCAGTGAATCAACCACAGATCAAATTGCAACTTGCGCGAAAATGTTGAGGCTTAGAGTTTGGCAAATGTCGATTGGAATACGGTAATTTCCCCGAAGAAGTATTTCAAGAGTTTGTCGAGCTAGAAGAGATGACCGAAGAGACCAAGAAGATATTTAAGATGGGGATGGAAGTGATGTTGGCGGTGATACAGCAAGTGGAGATTGTGGAAGGAAGTAAAGAGATTAAGAAGCGTTAACTAGGTTATATCATACCCGAATTAGTCCAAAGGATATCAATCTGGTAAGGGTAGTAGTTAAATATTAATTCTAATTATTCACTCAAGACTATTTGGCAATAGCGCACTTATGTATTTACAATTTCTAGGGGCCGCGGGAGAAGTTACGGGTTCTTGTTATCTGCTTGAAATCAACGGCTCTAAACTCTTACTTGACTGCGGCTTGATACAAGGAAGTCAAAAAGATGAAGAGCGAAATCGAAGCCCCTTCCCCTTCGATCCTCACTCCATCGATGCAATCATATTAAGCCATGCCCATATCGATCATTCAGGCCGTATCCCTTTAATTGTCAAACAAGGTTATAAAGGACCAATTTTTACGCACCGTGCTTGCGCAGATTTATGTCTGATCATGTTGGAAGATGCAGGTTATTTAAATGAAAAGGATGCTGAACAGGAGAATCGAAAGCGTGAACGTAAAGGTTTGCCCTTAGTAAAACCACTTTACACAGTAGTTGACGCAAATAATTCAATCTCACAGTTTAAGCGTCTAAATTATGACCAGAAATATGATGTTATACCTGGTGTCACGCTTCGGCTTTCAGATGCCGGCCATATATTAGGCTCATCTATTGTAGAAATTTGGTTACAAGAGGGGAAAATCAATCGCAAATTAGTTTTTAGTGGCGACTTGGGCTTTGATGGTGCATTAATTTTGAATGATCCTGCGGTGGTTAAAAAAGCAGATGTTGTACTGATGGAAAGTACTTATGGAGACCGCTTACATAGACCAGCCAGTGAGACTCTTGAGGAACTTAGCCAAATTTTTAAAGAAACGGCGAAGGCTGATGGAAATATTTTAATCCCTTCATTTGCAGTTGGGCGTACACAAGAATTAATTTATCTATTCAGTCAACATTACGAAGATTGGAACCTTAACGATTGGTTGGTATTTTTAGATAGTCCGCTTGCAATTGAGGCAACAAAGATTCATGTACGTCATGCACATTTGCATCAAAAAGAGGTTGCATCGTTTTGGTCTGCGAAAAGTTCACATGAATTACTGCCAAATTTGCATTTCTTGCGTACAACCGAAGAATCCATGCGAATAAATCGCATGAAATCAAAAGCAATAATTATTGCAGGGAGTGGGATGTGTACAGGTGGGCGAATACGTCATCACTTAAAGCACAATGTTTGGCGCAAATCATGCCATATCATTATTGTTGGTTATCAGGCAAAAGGTACTACTGGGCGTGCGTTAGTAGATGGTGCAAAGTACATCCGACTTTGGGGTGAAACGATTCGAGTTGCAGCTAAAGTACATACCGTTGGCGGCATTTCTGCACATGCCGATCAAGATGGATTATGTCGCTGGTATGCTAATTTTGACAATCATCCTCCTGTCTATTTAGTACACGGTGAACCAGGAGCCGCAAAGTTACTAGCAGGAAAGCTGAAAACTAAATTTGATGCGCCAGTCACAATAGCTACACATTTCGACCGTATTGCACTGTAGCCTTAGAAACCAAGAAGATATTTAAGATGGGGATGGAAGCGATGTTGATAGTGATACGGTAAGTGGAGGTTGTGAAAGGAAGTAAAAAGATTAAGAAGCATTAAGAAACTATCTTAGACTATATCATCAATTATTATTAACAGCTTTACATCTTCTTATACCATTATTACGCCACTAATCGATAAATGTAGGTTCAAAATAAAATGATAACACCAATAGTATTATCAAAAGATACTTCAATACACTATTTAGTCAGGAACATCGCAGAGCTATGATGTATGCTCATACTGATATAAATAAATTGCTTTTGCAAAAGTTGAGTTTATTTTTACACGTTGATTATCAGCATAATTATTATTCATCTTGTGTTCTTTATTTATGTACTTGTCACTTATATTGATTTTTATGGTGATAAATATAGGCGTGTAGGTGAATTTTTAGGAATTGTGATGATATTGCTTATGATTTTATATTATGTTTATTTGGGGTTGCTTGCGAAGCGGTTGGGTGAAAGATGGTATGTATGGTTAGGATTAGCATTCATCACGAATCTAATTGGTATCCTTGCATCTTATTTTTTAATTAGACGACTAGCCAACAATAATGAGACAGGACGAAATGGGTAGTCAGCTTTTTAGAGTCTGCTTCGATCGAGTTATAGTGAAGTCAGCCAAGGAAGTCATTAACCCTTTATATTGGAATGGAAGCGATATTAGCAATGATCAAGCAAATGGAGATTGCAGAAAGCAAGAAAGAAATTAAGAAACACAAATTCAAATGTTATTTCTATTTAATTATTTTTAGTGTATTACAGATATTTTCAAATTAAATTATAAAATGTAAATAAAACCATTAAGCCGTAAAAAAGTTTATTTTTCTCTATTAATATAAGTCAACATCTGTATCTTTAAAAGCATTATTCTGAATTTGCATTAATAATGAATAAGTAGATGCTCAAAAAGTAGCATGTAACTAACGGCTTAAGTACATTATCAAATCATCTTCAAAATGTTTATAGATCGCTTAAAAAATGTAGAACAAATACATCCAAAGCCTCTCAAGCGATTAAGCACTCAGTTATTTTCACTAGTTGAAAAACAATTATGGCTTAAAGTCTTAATTGGCATGGTATTGGGACTAACAGTAGGCATCATTGTCGGGCCTACGGTTGGAATTGTACATCCAGATCTAAGTATTCTCATCGGCAATTGGTTGGCCTTACCTGGGCAGTTATTTTTAGCAACCATTCAAATGATCGTGATTCCTCTTATATTTGCATCCATCATTTTAGGAATAGCTTCAAGTGAAAACGTTAATCAATTAAAAAGACTAGGAATTATAGTCAGTGTTTACTTTGTAATAACCACTGCTATTGCTGCACTAATCGGTATTGGTATAGGACTCATATCGTTGACAGGAAAGACGCTTGCAATAGATTTAAAAGTTGCAGGCTCAATGCCAGAACAAAAGATCGAATCAATAGAAACTGCATCTCCACCAAGTGTGAATGAATTACCACAGGTTCTTATCGAACTATTGCCAGGAAATCCATTAGGTTCAATGGTTGAAGGTCAGATGCTGCAGATTGTAATTTTTGCGTTGATATTTGGTATTGCACTCGTGGCAATGTCGCCGACACAATCTAAACCATTGTTAGAGTTGTTAGGCTCTCTGCAACAAGTATGTATGACCATAGTGCGGTGGGCAATGTGGTTAGCACCCATCGCTGTATTTGGATTGATGGCGCGACTGACGAGCCAGGTAGGAATAAACGCACTTATTGGAATGTCGCATTATGTTGTGACAGTTATATTTGCGCTATTTTTGTTGCTCTTATTTTACTTAATAATAGTTTTTATATTCACACGACAAGCACCGCTTCAATTCCTTAGTGCTACACGAGAACTTTTACTACTAGCATTTTCAACGTCAAGTTCAGCGGCCGTCATGCCTTTATCGATCAAAACGGCCGAAGAAAAATTAGGTATTAGGCAGTCTATTTCTCAATTTGTTATCCCGCTAGGTGCGACCATTAATATGAATGGAACAGCACTTTATCAAGCCGTTGCAACAATATTTTTAGCGCAGGTCTACGGTGTAGATATTTCTTTAAGCGGCATGCTCTTAATTGTCATAATGGCGGTGGGCGCATCCATCGGTTCTCCTGCAACACCTGGTGTGGGGATTGTCATACTTGCCACAATACTTGAGACGATTGGAATCCCCACTGAAGGCATTGCGCTTATTTTAGGCGTTGATCGTATTTTGGACATGTGTCGCACATCGATTAATGTGGCTGGAGATATTGTTGCGGCAAAATTAATGAACAAATGGGTTGATAGCGATGTTAGTCCTAGCGAGGCAATACCCAAAACAGATTCATCAGAGCAGGTTTAGAACTATTTAGCTGTATTATTATTAGAGCGGCCAGACTCAGAGTATTGCTGGCGTTGCCACCATGACATTCATGTGATCAGATAATGCGAGTTCCTAAATGACCGCTTTTGGCCGTAGTCAGACAGCTGATAAAATTTATGGGTCAACGTGGAGTTAGTACGCGATGAGTATGCGGGTGTATGTCCTGAGTATGCAACTGCTAAACACTTGTATGAGTATGAGCGTCTAGCTAAAGAAAGTCAGATGCGAATATGCAAGTTACCCTAGAAGGAAAGAGAAAAGAGGTGGATGAGATTCTTGATGAGGAAAAATAATAAAAACTGGAAACAAGTAATTATATAGTTCAGTCAATTACTCCTATAGCTGTAAGTACAATTCCAAGAATCCCTACTAGCACTGTAATTGCTAACACTATCCAAACTATTTTAACTAGGGGATGTTGACCTTTATCTTCTTTCTCATCTTCTCTCATTGTAATTTCCTTTGCTTTATACTCCTTTCGATGAATACTTATTTATTACCACTCCCTAAGTACAGCAGTAGGGTTTTTCATTTTACTCTTGCAAAGCTCACCATATTTGCTCATTAAAATAGATGAGTTGCTATAATCTCCTTCGATTTCTTTGTCCATATCATCTAGCTCCAGTTTAAACCTCGCGAGTGTAACCTTTTCTGCCATCTCTTCAGTACGTGTTTCTTCGGCATAAACTAATGCATATCGATATGCATGCTCTTTGAGATCATGCATTTTAATAGCGTATTCAGCAGCATCTGGGCCTTCGGTTCTTTTTGCAGCTTCACCAAGTACAGCATAAAAGCTGGCGCAGGTAATATATTCACTAGATGCATTATTAAATGCTTTTCCCATCTCGCTATCTGGATCAATATCTCCGGCATAGGCATAAATAGGAAACATAAAAAGAGATATTTGAAATAATTTTTTCATAACTTCAGTAAAAGCATATACCCGGAAATATGTAGAAGAGGTTGTTTTAGATCAATAAATTATTATTCGCATGCCATATTCTTTAATAACTCTGGAAAACAGTTAAATATTAGCTGGAATCATTCAGGTGTGATAAGGATGAATAAACCCCTACTTTACATTTTACTTTTTTATATTGGTGTTATTCACGCTGAATCGAGCGGAAGAACCGGAAATGAGCTTTTGCAAGAGTGTCTTAAATGGAAACAAATGTATGAACATGGCACATCTAACCCAAATGTTGCATATCAAGCGGGTGAGTGTGTTGCATACATACAAGGCATTGCTGACTCTTTATATGTTCAAAAAAGATATTGCCCTGGCAGGTCGATATATACTCAAAGAACAAGGGTTGTTATTGAATATTTAGAAAACAATTCAGAAGCACTGGATGAGGATAAAATGCAGCTAACAATAGCTGCACTAGTTTCAGCTTTTCCCTGCAAATGAAAAAACTCCTAACACTTATTTTAATTTTTTCACCGCGCCGAATTTAAATATACTTTAATGCGCATCATTCAATCCTTTGAAGATTTAGATTTATTAGAACAACTGCAACCGTTTTGTACGGATTGCAGCCATCGTGGTAGCGTGGTCGATGAACAGTACCTCACGCAAAATAAACACCTAATCACGGATTTATTGCATAAACTCAAATGCAAGCAATGCGACAGTAAGAGTGTAACTTTAAAACTATTATCTAATGCTGCGATGCCAAAATTAGACGTGTCGAATGTTGCGATATTTTCAGATAATTTGAGAACCGTAACGATTAACCGCTAATGACTCAAAGCGCATATTAACTAGAAAACAATATTAAGGAAGTTTAAAAAGTATGAAATGGTTGAGTTTAATAGCCTGGATAGCACTATGTCTGTGTGCAGGATTTATTGGATCCTTGTTTAGTCCCGGAGATTGGTATCAAGCTCTCGAAAAATCTTCCTTAACTCCTCCAAATATTGTATTTCCTATTGTCTGGAATATTCTATTCCTTCTCATGGGTTTGGCCGCATGGCGTATTTGGGAGAGACATTCACAAGGTAAAAACTTAGCATTATTACTGTTTATCATACAGCTAGCTTTAAATATTCTATGGTCATTTTTGTTTTTTGGACTGCAAAGACCGGATATAGCCCTTATTGAAATTGTTGTTCTTTGGGCCGCAATTTTAGCTACTATGATCGCCTTTTTTAAGATAGACAAATTAGCAGGGGTACTATTATTGCCTTATATAGGTTGGGTTAGCTTTGCGATATACCTTAATTATTCTATTTATAATTTGAATTAGTATTAATACCTTAGATTAACTTAAGAAATCATAAAAGACTGCTAAAGACCAATGCGGACGACTTTCTATGACCCATAATCTCTATAAACCAGCCTTAGCTGCGACTTTAATAGTGTTATTTAACACCCCTGAATATGCTGATGTATCGCGTGAAGGCTACTACATTTCATTAGTAATCATATTTGGGGTGCTTTTTCTTCCTGTCATTATCCTTGCATTGTCACATCGAACGAGGAATAAATTATATTTAACAGCACTTTTTTTATATGGAGCTGCAACGTTTGCATCTTTATGGCTCATAAATCCGAGTCAAAATAACTTTATTCTTGCCTTAGCAGTGTCGTACATTATTCTCGTGATTTACTTTATAAAGGAAAAGAAAACGGCTTAGGTGATGAAGGTCAATAGTTTGAAATCACCCAATGACCGCTTTCTACCTAAAGCAGACATTGAAATGATAGACGTTAGCAGCTTGCATCGACAGGATGTAACCTGTTCGTTCAACTATTCAATTGCAATATTATATGACACGAGAACAGGCAGAAGCATTACGAACAGACGATAAGCATTGGAGGCTTGGAGTTATTTACAACTGCAAAGAAGACCCAAGATTTATTGTCCGCAACAGGTGGAAAATTGATTGGAATTGGAACTTTGGTAGTTGGAAAACATTATTAGTTTTGCCAATCTTTATAGCTATATTTCATACACCGTTAATAATAATTACACCGCTGTACGAATCAAGCACAAATGAAGTAACCGCTATGACAGCAGGGGTTTTACTAGTATTAGTAATAATTGCCAATTATGTTGTTAGCGGCCCAAGGTGAATAGATCTCACAACTATTTGCTCAAATGTTGAATGACCGCTTTTGGCCGTGAGCAGACGTTCATTTGAAACAAATTGACTAGAAAATGCTTGATACATTCTTACTTCTTCTATTGCTGTTCTTCGTAGCATTTTTTGCAGGCTACTACTTTTTCGTATTCATGTGGACATTTGCCAGTTTTGTTAAATGGCTAAAAAATCGCATAAAACGCTAATAAGTTTAATGAACGCTTTTGAACGTAAGCGTACACTCGAATGGTAGACTCCAACAATTCATTCCTACTAGGGGGGATTCATGAATAAAAATGCTGAATACCTTAAATCAACAATTTCAACAGAAACTTACGAACCGTTTATGGTAGAAGACAAACAGGCAGGAGAAGTTCATTGGCTGACACAAATCAACTCAAGTGGACAACCAACCTATTCAGGGTTATGGCGTTGCGAACCTATGACGTTTGAATATGAATTTCCTGGCGATGAAATATTCCAAGTACTTCAAGGTAATCTGCTAATTGAAATCTCTGATGGTGAAAATGTTGAATTACAGAAAGGTGACATCGTCTCATTCAACAAAGGGATAAAATCAACATGGACAATTCAAAACTCTTTCAAGAAGTTTTTTGTAATTTCTAATTGTTGATTTACAAATGTTTTGAATGACCGCTAACGACCCAAAGCGGACGTTCGGATTTGTCCGGCCAAACACCAAATTAATTATGTAACTTTAATTATGTCCACTTCCTACATCTATGTAGGTCGTCCAGAAAAATTTGTGAACCTTGAAAAGAAAAGGGGTCACGTCTACGTTAGAGAACAAAACTAAAGATATGCGAGCATAAATACCACTTCAACTGGCTATGAACATCATTTCTATTCTATAACGTAGATTTAACCCTCTATATTTTTGATTAAAATTAAACTAATTCTACTTGTACCAGATTGTCTGAAAAAGTAGGTGCATGTCCCATATTTACAAACTCAGCTGAACTAATAATATTAACTGTCCCTTTGGTTAACTGCCTCCAGTAACCAAGTGTCGCAACAACTAAACCGGGATTGACATCTTCGGTAATTTTGGCATCACCTTCAAAACCTCCACGATCATTAAAGACACGTACTTTATTGCCGTCCTTAATTCTTCTTGATGCTGCATCCTGTGCATTAATTAATACAAACTGTTCTCCCTGGCCTTTGATCTTGTGGTCCATATTGGCATAACAGGAATTCAAAAAACCGTGGCTCTTGGGTGAAACAATATTTAATGGATATTTCTTGGCCAGTTCCGGGTTGGACTGTGCAGATTCTCTTGGTGGTACATAATCCGGCAAACTATCCAATGGTTCGCCAGGTTGGAACCCTTCATACATCTGACGGAATGGCCCAGCAACAAAGTTAGCTGCGCCTTCAACCTTAAACTCACATTTACCGGATGGTGTTGGGAAGCCACCTTCTTTATGGGGGCAACGATCATCTTTAGTGCCGACATTCAAACGGGCAAAACCATTGTTGCGAAGATAATCCAAAGTAATGCCATCACAAGCTGGTGCATCCCAATCAATATAGTTCTCCAAACATTCTGAATCCGACCATTTGAATTGTTCATCATCAAATCCCATACGTTCGGCAAGCCGACGGAAAATTTCATTGTTGGGTATCGCTTCTCCCGGTGATTCAACACTCTTGGCATTGTAGGTCAGATATAAATGTCCCCATGACAAAATTATGTCTTCCAATTCGGCACCCATGGAGGCTGGCAATACAATATCAGCATAAGAGGCTGTATCAGAAATGAAATGCTCAGCTGAAACCAAGAATAAATCTTCATCCATCAAGCCTTTAACTATCTTATCTGACTCTGGTGCTTGCGTGACCGGATTGGAATTCCAGCACATCATAGATTTAATCGGGATATCTAGGTCCATTTCACCAGTTAATGCACGGCCAATCTGCAGGTTATTTATCACACGGGTGCCTTGCGGAATTAAATCGGGTCGACATATCACATCAAACTTATAGGGATGTTCCCACACAGGGAATTGAGTTACACCACCACCGACGTGACGCCAAGCACCCGTTAAAGCTGGAATACTCGTCACTGCGCGTATGGTCTGACCACCACCATGATGTCGTTCAAGTGCAACACCCATACGAATGGCTGCTGGCTGCTCGGTGGCCAATTCTTTTGCAAGTTGGCGAATATCACCTGCCGCTACGCCCGTAATCGCCTCTGCCCATTCAGGTGTACGACCTTTGGCACGTGCTGACAGTTCGTCATAACCAAGCGTATGGTTCTCAACATAATCTTTATCAACTAAATCTTGTTCGATGAGGCTGTTGATGATTGCCATTGCCAGTGCACCATCCGTACCTGGCTTGGGTGCGATATGCCAATCGGCCTGTTTTGCCGTGCGTGAAGCATAGGCATCAATAACAACCACCTTGGCACCTTTCTTTTTTGCATCCTGGACAATATGCCAATGATGCAGGTTGGTGCTCATACTATTACACGCCCAGAGGACAATATACTTAGAGTGAATATAACTTTCCGGATCAACACCCGCAGTGGGTCCGACAGTCAACAGCCAGGCAGTGCATGAGCCTTCGCCACAAAAGGTACGTTCACAAACCGTCGCGCCCATGCGGTTAAAAAAAGCATCACCGCCGTTTAAACCGTGAACAAGTCCTTGATGGCCAAGGTAACTATAAGGAATGATCGCTTGAGGCCCATATTCATCTATGATGACCTTCCATTTCGCAGTGATTTCATCCAGTGCTTCATCCCATGTGACGCGTTCAAATTGTTTGCTGCCTTTAGGACCGGTACGACGCATCGGGTATAAAACACGATTAGGATGATAATGGCGCTTTTCGTAATCTTTTAATTTGACGCACAGCGCCCCTCGCGTCATAGGATGATCTTTATTACCTCTTACACCAATCACTTTTCCATCTTCAATATCAAACAACATTGCACAGGTGTCAGGACAATCGTGGGGGCAACCGCCGAATGCGGTTTTAATATTTGGATTAGCAGCCATGAGTAAGGCCTCCTCTCTCTAGCTTTATAATTATTATTTAAGCGTGTAATAATTTTAAATGACACAAAAATTATACTCCTAAATTACATTTAACGGTGATCTAGATACTGTAGTAAGAAATTCGCTTGGTTTAAGCAGGCGACAATGTAATGGTGAATTGCAGGCATCCTGTTGTCGTTAAACTTATTGAGTAAAATCAATCATTAGCCCCATGCTTTTAGTTTGGAACTTTGTTTTAATGCAATAGCATAAATGCTTGAAGCTTTCTTACTTCTTGTAATGCTGATGCTCTCAGCTGTTCTGGCGGGTTACTACTGTTTCGTATTTATGTGGTTAGTTGGCTATATTTTTGAATGGCTAAAAGGCTGAATATAACACTAATAATGTTAATAGCCGCTATTGGCCGAAAGCAGACATTGCAATAGGTGGAATTTAAAATAATTTTGAGGGACATTGGTAATCAAGATATAAACAAGACCTGACCGGACTCTAGGGTCGGGTCTCATTTACAATAGCCATATATAATGAGTCATGAATAACCGCTTACGACCCAAGGCGGATATGCGCTTCTCGTTACTTCCGATTCAATTCTTCAAGGCTTACTTGTTTAATATCAACACAGCCTTGCAGTCATTTAATTTATTTAAGGAATCCTTATTTTGACAAGGAGGATGCGAATAATGAAAACGTACCTAATGAATATGTTCTTGGTTGTTGCGGTGTCTTTGATGTTACCTGTACAAGCGGGTAACTTAGAAGACGGTATTGCAGCTGCCAATGCTGGTGAGTACAAAACAGCCCTACGTCTTCTGATGCCACTAGCGAAACAGGGAAACGCAATAGCCCAAAATGCAATTGGATGGCTCTACCTCGGAGGCCGTGGTGTAGACAAGAATAGTGCCGAAGCACAACGGTGGTTTCGAAAAGCAGCGGAACTGGGTGAACCAAGAGCACACTGGAACCTGGGTTTAATGTACGAGGACGGTATTGGTATCGAGCAGGATTGTGAGAAGGCTGTGATGTGGTATCACAAGTCCGCAGAACAAGGCAATGCAATTGCTCAGGTAAATGTTGGGGAACTCTATGCTAGTGGTAGTAGGTGTATCAAAAAGAATTATGTTGAGGCTGTAAACTGGACGCGCCTTGCTGCAGAGCAGGGAGATGTTAAAGGCCAGCTAAGGTTAGGCGCTCACTACGCACATGGTTGGGGGGTGCGACAGGACCGCAAAGAAGCATTGCGGTGGTATCGTAAGGCGGCAAAGCAAGGTGATGTAGAGGCACAGTACCGCATTGGGTCCATGTACGAGCATGGTGAGGGTGTGGTGCCGGATCAAGCCGAGGCATTGAAGTGGTATCGCAAAGCAGCGGAAGGAGGTAATGCAGGGGCGCAGGTTGATCTTGCCTACATGTACTACTCTGGTAAGGGGGTCCCGCAGGATTATAAGCAAGCCGCGAGCTGGTATAAAAAAGCGGCAGAACAAGGTTTTGCAGTAGCGCAGAGACTGATGGGTTACATGTACCAGCATGGCTATGGGATCTCACAGGATTATGGGGAAGCCGTAGTGTGGTATCGCAAAGCAGCGGAAGTAGGTGATGCAAAGGCGCAGTCTAATCTTGGTGGAATGTACTACAAAGGTAAGGGGGTTCCGCAGGATTATGAGCAAGCTTATGCCTGGGTGACTCTGGCAATTAATTATGGTTTAGAGCAAGCGAGGCAAAATCGCACGATAATAACCACAAGAATGTCACCCACAAGTATCAGGCAAGCTGAGGCACTGGCTCGCGAGCTGGATGAGAAAATAAAATCAAGGTTGCCAGAATAACTATAGTTGAATTTAATAAAATCAGCTTTGGCCGTAAGCTGATATTGCAATTAATAGATGGTAATTAAAAAAATTTATAAAAAAATTTTGGGGGACAATGGTAATGGATATATAAACAAGCTCCCGACCAGACTGTAGGGGCGAGTCTCATTTATAATAGCTATATAAAGAGTTATGAATAACCGCTAACGACCCAAAGCGGGCATTTACGACAATTAGATATTAAAAAAACATTCTATTGAATATTTATAAGATGTGTATCAATGCAAACGATCGGGTTAAACAGTCTTTAAGATTATAGCGATGACAATTAGTTTAAACCACACCATTATCGATGGTCGCGATAATGAGAAATCAGCTACGTTTTTAACCGAGATACTCGGCCTCGCGCCGCATACAATAATTGGCCACTTCGCGGTAGTGCTGGTTGGTGATACTTCGCTGGACTTTTTAGAAACCGATGGCGAAATAACACAGCGGCATTTTGCATTCTTGGTAAGTGAAGCCGAATTCGACAAAATATTCAAACGCATTACAGGAAGAGGCTTAACATACTGGGCTGATCCCTCTCGCAAAGAGGCAGGCCATATAAATCATTGGGATGGTGGGCGCGGACTGTATTTCGACGACCCTGACGGCCATCTTTTGGAAATCATTACGCGCCCATACGGAAGTGGCGGCTCGACGACTTCAAACCCTCATCCTTTATTTTCGAGAAGCTAAGATAGTAGTTACAGTATTCGAAATTCTTATATAAATCGTTTCACTTAGTAAAGATGATCAAAAAAGAGCTCAATAATTATAAAGCTGGTAATAAAAAAACTAGGCATTTAATTATATTTAAATGGTTCATCATTAGTTGGTTTGTAGCAATAATTGGATTATCTTTGATTAAATTACTTGGTTTAAATACAGTTGGTACGACAATAAGTGTTTTTGGAGTTATTACAGCAAATGTATTCATCTTAATTGGTTTATTTAACTTCTTTACAGGTCCAAATGATTATGAGGGGCATAACCAAGCCAAACAACCTTGGGAATAGAGTCTCTTGCCATATACATAAGTGACGAATGTCCGCTTCTGGCCGAACTATGAGTGAAATATTATTCATAATATTCTTGTAAATGACTCTCTAAACTTTTTCATTTGCAATGGAACACAATAGAATCCACTACAAATTCTCAATGGCCGTGTTTATTTCCTATCTCTTCTAAGAAACCTTCGCCTGCCCACATGGCAACGAGGAGACAAACAATAGCCCAACCATGCTGTGTCCAGGTTATGTCACTAAACTTAAGCCCCGCCGCATATAACTCCCCATAATATGCTAGGTACATAACCATCCCTGAAAAAACTAATAGATACCATAAGACCGCTACTGCCTTTATTGCCAAATAATCAAATTTAGGATGTGTAGACTTCATTTATTATGTATTTAATTTACATTAGCGAAAAATATCACAGATAAATAATTAGTATGCTGAGTTAAGTCATAGAACTGTTAATAAGTATCTGTTAGAAATATTTATATAAATTATTCAAGAAAGTAATAAATTGAATAAGCTTTGATTATGAAATGGTTTATTTACACAGTAATTATATTGTTTATAAGTTACTTACTTATAACCTAGCTGTATGTTCCTGTTGAGGGTCAGACATTGAAAGTAAGAATCATGTATTGGACGGGATGTTTTATTCTCATTGCTTTATTCTTTTATTGTTGGATATAAAATAATGAGCTCGCTATGAGAGCTATGAGAATAATAAATACATTCAGTGATCTCGATTCATTAGAACGTCTATACCCTATCTGCAATCACTGTCTACACATTGGTAATCCACTTGATGAGGCTGTAATTAGAAAAGTATATGGTGATGACGTGTCCACCGCAGACTATATGCACAAACTGATATGTGCAAAGTGTGGGAGCAAAGATGTTTATTTAAGGATTGTATCGAATGTAGATATGCCACATTTAGGGGAACACGCGATCTTCTCGGATAATTTAAGGACACTATAAAATGACTGATATGGAAAATAAGAAAAAAGGATGTTTATTTTGCGGCATCCAGTATAAAGATGTCATTGCAGAAAATGAATTAGCAATCGCAATGCGAGATCATTATCCCGTATCTAAATATCATGCTTTAATTATCCCAAAACGCCATATTGAGGATTATTTTGATCTTACAAAAGATGAAATAATCGCCTGCAATATTTTACTGAGATATATTAGAGACGATATTCTAAAAGATGATCCAAGTGTTGAAGGCTTTAATATCGGCGTAAATTCTGGTGCAGTAGCAGGCCAAACTGTATTTCATTGTCATATTCATCTCATTCCAAGAAGACTCGGTGATGTTGATGATGCAAGAGGCGGTGTAAGAGGTGTTATCCCCTCTAGAAAAAATTACTAACTTCATGAATGGCCGCTAACGACGGCGGGTTCAAAGCGGACATTCAACTTTAGATTGAATTTTATTAGAGTATTTTAAATATAAAAAATAAAACAAAAGAAACCTCTAATGAAATTACAGATTAATAAAAAAATAACGTAGAAGCACAACAAGTCCGGTAAAAGTCCGTCAATAAAAATTATAATTTCTGCTTTCGGTTAATTAAGCGCAATACACACTTATGGGGCCATATTTCCATGGCCCCATATTAAGGTTAACTTAGCTACTAGCTAACCTTTTAGTCGATATGAGTCATATCCATGAGAATTCCTCTCACGAATCTGACCATGTTTATTATGAATAAAAAGCTCTGAATGGTCCCTTTGAGCTGTACTGCGCCCAGCATCGATAGCTTCACGTTGAGTACGGTGTACAGAGCTTGCCCTTGAATTTCCGGGACGTTTTATTGCCCATTCATTATCATGTGGAACTACATGAACATCTTTATCTCTTGCCATAGTGTCAGCTCCTTTGGCTAAGATCATTACCTCTAGTCGGTGTCCTAATCAGACGTGCGATTAGTTATACCTAGGATAGAATAAAATTAAAATGATTTCTAGAAAATTAAAGATTTAGGCAGAATATGGATTTTACTAAAGCAAGTCTTCTTACTACCCAAAGCGGACATTCTAAACAGGCAGAACGAATTCATATATAACAACTGCTAGAAGGCAATCAAAATCTAAACTATGGATCAGATTCTTGTATATTCAGATAGTCTCACTTGGGGAATAATTCCTAATTCTCGAAAACGATTATCGTTTGAAAAACGATGGCCTGGTATTTTTGAGAAAGTCCTAAATGAAAAGGGTAAGCACGTCCGAGTTATTGAAAATTGCCTTAATGGTCGAAGGACCGTATGGGATGACCCTTTTAAAGAAGGACGGGATGGCTCGCAGGGTTTGGCTCAAGTAATTGAAATGAACTCACCACTAAAGTTGGTTATTTTGATGCTTGGCTCAAATGACTTTCAATGCACGCACAACAATAATGCATGGCTCTCAGCGCAGGGAACTGTGAAACTAATTCAAATTATTCGGCAAGCCCCTATTGAACCGTCTATGCGAATACCCGATATTATGGTTGTCGCTCCTCCGCCTATCATTGAACCAAAAGGTATTATTGCGAGTAAGTTTAATGGTGCAGAAAATCGAAGTGTGGGTTTAGCCGCTGAACTTGAAAATGTAGCTGCAAACCATTCTGTACTATATTTTGATGCTGGTACTATTTCTAATGCCAGCGTTGTAGATGGAATTCATTTGGATGAAAATCAACACCAACTGTTGGGCAAGGCTCTGGCTCGTGAAGAATCTGAAAAAATAGGCTTTTAACAAGTTACTCATCTCACACCTGCTAACTCAACTACCAATTAGCTCAACTTTTTTATGTCCGCTATTGGCCAAAAGCGAACATAATTAGGGAAGCAATTGGTTGGAATCAATAAAATACAAATCTAAAATGACTGCTTCCGACCCAAAGCGGACATAAATGACTATAATTTGTAAAAAAGTGAATATTTGTCGATACGTTTTATTAGTTGGACTTTATCATTGTTTATGCTCTGCCTCACAAGTTTATGCTGAACAACAACTTCCTGAAATAAGGATATTAAATGAAGGTTATGTTGCGCCTATTGAGGGTCGCAACTTTGTTCCAGGTGAAAGGGATGATGGCGCACGAAGAGTGGCGTCAACAGTTGCGCTCATAAAAGCTGAGGATGCAATCATTGTTGTTGATCCAGGTATGGTTCCAGAAGAGGTCGATCTGATTTCAAAGGTTAAAAGCGCTGGGATTCAACCAGAAGATGTGACGCATGTTTTTATCAGCCATCATCATCCAGATCACACAGTTAGGCTTGGCATGTTCCCGAATGCAACAGTGGTTGATTTCTGGGGAAGTTATTTAAATGATGTGTGGGAAGACCATGGTGATCAATTTGAGATTGTTGAAGGTGTATGGGTAATGCAAACTCCGGGGCATACCGATGAGGATGCGTCACTGGTTGTGGAGTCAGAAGCTGGAACTTACGTATTTACTCATGTTTGGTGGAATGAAAATTTGGAGCCAGAAATTGATCCGCTTGCTGAAAATCAGGCTAAACTTGTTGAAAGTCGCAAAAAGATTTTGGATATAGCCGACTTCATTATTCCTGGGCATGGAAAAATGTTTAGTAATCCTCAAAAGGATATTTAATAAATTTATTTGAATTCGAATGACCGCTATTGACCCAAAGCGGACATTCAACTAATTGTTAAAAAGCTAACATGAGAATCAGGTTCTAGAGTGATGGAAAATAAAGAAACGGAAGGCAACTGGGAATTTCCTCAGGATGATGTTGAGAAAAAGATAAAGGCTTTGGAAACTGAATTAGCGAACATCAGCAAAAAAGAAGATAAAAGGATTTTGTGGGGAGTGTTTGGTCTTGTTGTATTAATAATTTTATATAAGCTATTACATTTAAACCCTCTAATTATCGCCGTTGTTATTCCAATAGTAGTCTTTGGAGGAATTACATTGGTTATTTACGAGAATATTCGGAAAAAGAAAAAAGTACTAATTAAACATGGGTTAAAATGCAATAAGTGTGGCTACCTACCTAAATTCATTAATGCTTCTGGTTTGTACTATTCACAACAATGTCCAAAATGTCGCGCAAAATTAAATATTTAATGAGTTTAGCCACTCGGACATGCAAATTGTATTAATGACCGCTTTTGGCCGTAAGCAGACATAATGTATGTCGATTCTCAGCTACCCATTGTTTAATCTCATCAAATAATGTACTCCCATAAGAAATATACTCCTAAGCCAATGATAATGACCCATAAAATGGCACTCATCCACATGAACGCATTTGTTGCTATTCCTACTTGCTCCTCAGACTTCACGTCAAGCTCATCTTGAAGACGTTGCTTCGCTTTATTGTATTCTTCTGAGTCATGGTCTTTAAAATTCTTGGGGTGCTCGGCATGAGCGTTGAGATCGTCTAAAGCGTCCCATTTATCCATGAATAACTCCTACGTAAATAAATGTTCATTGTCATTGCGCTTTTTCAAATTGCGGTAGTAGTGAGATTTCTCATCATTAATAAATTGCTCTTTTTTAAAGTCTATAACTCTGAAAATAGAGATTTATTGTGTTAGGTCAATAAATCATTAGCTTCAAGCTATATTCTTTAATAACACTAGGAAATGGCTCTATAACAACTAGAAAGATTCAAGGTAATAAGAATGAAAAAAAACTCCTACCACTCATTATAAAAACTAGATATGAAAAATAAGAAAAAAGGATGTTTATTTTGCGGCATTCAGCATGAGAGGATCATCGAAGAAAATGAATTAGCAATTGCAGTGCGAGATAAATATCCTGTATCTAAATTTCATACGTTAGTTATCCCTAAACGCCATGTTGAAGATTATTTTGATCTTTCAAAAGAAGAAATACGTGCCTGCAATATTTTACTAAAATATGTTAGAGACGATATTCTAAAAGATGACCCAAATGTTGGAGGCTTTAATATTGGTGTAAATTCTGGTGCAGCGGCAGGACAATCAGTATTTCATTGTCATATTCATCTTATTGAAAGACGATTAGGTGATGTCGATAATCCAAGAGGCGGTGTAAGGGGTGTTATCCCCTCTAGAAAAAATTACTAACTTCATGAATGACCGCTAACGACCCAAAGCGGACATTTATTTAATTCGTATTATCGTCGTTTGAACTCCATCTTCTGATTCAAACGTAAACTCGTTGTCATCTTCTGAAGCTAGCTCAATCACCACCTTCCGTAGTAATGTGCAAAATTGCACCACAATGTTTACAGTGGATGGCATCATTTTCATGGCGAATCAGGCCACAAGTCGTGCATTCGTAACGAATTTTCCCCGGGCGGAAGATGGTCTGGATGAGACGAAGGAATAAGGAAATTCCGAAGATCATGATGAGCACTGCCAAGATATGGCCACCGACACCTACTAGAGTGATGTCACCGAAGCCGGTCGTCGTAAGGGCGGCCACGGTAAAATAGAGGGCATCCACATAATTCTCCATGTTCGGATTCTGGTTTACCTGCGTAACGTAAACAATCGAAGCCACAATGAAGATAAAAACAATCAGATTGACTACGCTGAAAATTACATCTTCATGGAGGCGAACATAACGCGATCGTTTGCGCAATCTCCTCACTACGTGATAGGAACGCAACAGACGCAATGCGCGAATCGCTCGCATGAATAATAAGTTTTCAACAATCATAGACAATAGTAGGGAGACAATTACGATAAGATCCGCTAAGCCTACTAGATCGAAAATATCCTTAATACGGTTTCTGCTTATATAGAGGCGTGCAGCAAACTCCAAAAGATAGATGACACCGATTACGAAATCGACATTGCGAAAGGTAGCGAAGTGGTAGTAGTAAGTAGATGCGATAAAATACAAGATAGTTACGATGTCAAATGCTAGCAGGCCCCAATTGAACCAATCTGAACGCTGCCCTTTGCCATTGTAGAGCTCGTTGATGACAGTGTAGAGTCTTCCTTGCCCGCTCATTTTTGCCGTAGAGTTGTTACTCATCAGCAGATTATTTCATATCATTTTCAAATTATCATGAAATTAAAACCGATAATTAAATGTAGCACTCCACGTCAGGAATCTTAATGCATACTTCTGGTTCACGTATATACGCACGGTCGTACCTTACTGAGTTGTACCTAAACGACCGTTTTTGGCCGAGAGCAGACATTCATGATTGGCTAGAAATAACTTCGCTTTTACCTAATCATTCCTCATTACGTTTATTCATTATTTCATCAACACATCGTAGATAAGCAGATTTATTTTTAGCTGCAGAATGATGCCACTGTTTGACAAGTATTAGCTCTTCAATTGTTGCTGGTTTTTGGTGGTGCAATTCAAGATGTAAATTAACTAAACTTATAAAAGCCGTGTAGGTGTGATTAAACTCTGTGTCTTGCATAACTAAATCCTTTTAGTAATGTGTTTAGACTATATCTAAATAAACACGAGTTTGATCAAATTCACAGATAACTGGCATTAAATTATATGTCCATTTACAGTTAGGCTTAGGCTTAGATTTATAACTAACTGAAAGACCGCTTTTGGCCGAAAGCAGACATAGTTTGGAAATAATCAAATCAAAGCTGTTTAATGTCTGCTAACGACCCAAAGCAGACATTCAAAATTCGACGCATTAAAAATTCATGAACCTTTCTTCTTTACCAGAAAATCTTCCTGTTCCCTCTGACGATGGAGCGGCACGTTACTTACTAAATTCTGAATTGCCTAGAATCACTTTAAATGCGGCCAATGGCGAAATAATAAATATTGGATCGGTATCTGGTTATCTCGTTATCTACATCTATCCTATGACTGGCAGTCCTAACGTAGCTTTGCCAGATGGGTGGGATGAAATTCCTGGTGCAAGAGGCTGTACTCCACAAGCATGTACTTTTCGTGACCACTTTTCAGAATTACAGCAGTGGGAGGTACGCTTGTATGGGCTGAGTGCACAAACAAGTGATTATCAGCTAGAAGCCAAGCAGCGTCTTCATCTTCCATTTGAACTACTGAGTGACGAGACGCTTCAGTTAAAATCGCTTATGTCTCTACCAACATTTGAGGCTGCAGGAATGGAGCTATACAAACGATTAACAATTATTGCTAAAGATGGGAACATTAAAAAAGTTTTTTATCCTGTATTTCCACCAGATAGGAATGTAGATGAAGTACTTAAGTGGTTTTATGAGAATGCATAATAATTCAATAAATTTTGAATGACCGCTAACGACCCAAAGCGGATATTCAGTTTCAACAGCTCACTTCCTCCACCAACTCCAGAGAGCATGGGAGCTCAATCACAGGGTCTGGGCCTCGGAGTCCGTGACCAGGCACACTTAAATTTCTTGCGATGAATAGAAGTGCTACTTTGTAAAGTAAAACGCTCAGTGATATGAACTCTTTAAAGAAATTCTATAAATATATTCTATCAAGAACAATAAAATAGAAAAATACATAGGTTAATTTCATAATAATAATCATTTAAGTGTGGGCGCCACACTTATCACATTTATCAAACAAGATATATCCATTATCTTTAGCTTTTTGAATATTTGCATGAAATAGACCACCACACTGACATGGTCGAGGGAAACCTTCAACGCAATATTTACAATTTTTATCACCCAGAGAATGACCTTCAAGAATTTCAGCAGTGAGATTTTTTACATGATTTGAGTTCATAAATACTAATAATAGATTTTATGATTTGGTTTTAATAATTATTTTTGCGGCTTTATATGTAAACATCGTAAAATTATTTTATTTCACCCTAAATAGCGACTATTTCTAAGTTTAAGATAGCCTGCTTTTTAATAAGTATCGACCGCTTTTCTTGAATATAAATATGACCAAAACCGTAAATTGATAAAGGGCTCTAACTAATAAAAGATGAGCGCAGACGCCGCCGATTTAAAGATGCTGCAAACTAAGGAAAATGTTCGTGCGTTGTAGGATGACCGCTTATGACCCAAAGTGGACATTTGGAGTGTGTCAAAACTGCTCCTCATAATTGTCTATGTGAGCATAAACTTCGTGAGTGCCATTATCTCTAATTAGTAAAATATCATAAGGAGAAAATTTGTTATCGACTTCCATGCCCGGACTACCAACAGGCATGCCAGGAACTGCTAGGCCAATAGCACCTTCAGGTTTTTCTAACAGAAATTGAGTAATAAACTTTGCTGGGATATGACCTTCAAAAATATATTTGTCTTGGTAAACACCTGTATGACAAGACAGATATTGAGAGATATTCGTGATCTTACTCTTTAATGCATTTACTTCAGGAGCATCCAGATAGTGTGTATCAATGTGAAAACCCGAATTTTCTAAATGCGTAACCCATTTGTCACAGCAACCGCACTGTTGATTTTTATATACAGACAACTTAGTATTAACGTTATCGGCATAAATTATTGAAGAGCTTAATAGCAGAACCATTATGAGGAAGGTGCAATTTAATACTCGCATATACTAACCCGTCCTTATAGAGTTATTTTTTATGTGGTATAGAGTACATTAAATTCTAAATGGTTCAGACTCCGACTGGACTGTTGGGACTTTTAACCGAATGGAATGAATGACCGCTATTGGCCGAAAGCAGACATTCGGTTAAGAAATTTAGGACAAATCAGGTTGGATAACTCAATACAACATAGTTTAATGACTGCTTACGACCCAAAGCGGACATAGCAATTAAAAAATCTGGCTTAATCACAAAATCTTCTTTTCTAATAGGCTTAATCCTGTTGTGCAATATGAGACGGGGATACCAAATTTTCTAGTCAGAATTAGTTTTAATTAGCTTTAAGCGACTATCGCTGGCTACAAAATAATAAATACTACATCTTCATAGATGGATAATGCTCTACCTAAAGGAGGAGCTATGCCAGAAGAAAAACAACAAACTCTTAATCCAAATATTACACATCAAGATAAAAGTAGTTGGAAGTTAAAGGCATATTATCAAGCTGTAAATAGCGAACATGATTCGCTCGCGTACAAGAATGCAAAAAAGAAAGCCTCCTCTACTGATCGTCAAGTTATGATCCGAAGCTATAGTAAAAATAACTTCACATTTTGGGAGGTTTACGAATATCGTTAATTAAATGACCGCTAACGACCCAAAGCGGACATTCATAATTAGCTAATATTAGTATTTTATTTAACGTTTAGCAGCAATTAGGTTTTTTAACAATAGTTTTATAAAAATAAGGAAGAAAAAATGATGAAGCATTTTGATTTATGCTCCGTAATTATTATTGTCATTACTTTTACCCTTTTTGCCATCGCGTTATTTGTGAAAGGTTTTGTACATGATTTGTTGTTAGAAGCAGGTGTTCTTCTTGTATCGATAAAACTCATACACATGGCATATAAAAATAGTGTGGCCAATCAAGAAATAACGCAAAAACTTCAAGATGTTATAACAATATTATAAAAGCGTAATAACTAACTATACTTAACAATCAATGACCGCTTTTGTCCGTAAGCGGACATAAGAATTTAAATTTTGGTAATACGTAAACAAGTTATGCAAGTTAGAAAGGCTTCATACGCATTATGTATACGACTAAGAAAGCTCATCTACAGCCTTACTGCTAAATTGTTGGCGCTTATTGGCGAATTCAATTAATCGCGCCTTGATACGCTGGTTTAGTGAACCTTCTGGAAAGTTGCCTTTGTCATCACGTTGGCCAGCTTCAACACCAGTTAGTAATTCCATACATTCATCGATACAACTTGATTCATAAATGTAAAATTTTCCGTCAGCGACTGCGTCAATCACTCGTGTCCGCAGCATAAGATGTTGGACATTTGCACTTGGAATTATCACAGCCTGATTACCATTCAACCCTCGTGCTTGGCACAAATCGAAGAAGCCTTCTATTTTTTGGTTTACGCCACCGATGGCTTGAGTTAACCCAAATTGGTTAACGGAACCGGTGATCGCGATGTTTTGTTTAATTGGTATTTCTGCAAGTGCAGAGAGCAAGGCACAAAGCTCCGCTGTCGAGGCACTGTCTCCTTCGACTGGACCATATGATTGTTCAAACACTAAACTTGCTGAAAGAGATAATGGATGATCGGGTGCATAGTGCGAAGCAAGATAGTTCGAGAGGATTAAAACACCTTTGGAGTGAATTGGCCCTCCAAGTTCAACCTCGCGTTCAATATCGATGACTTTTCCAGAACCTAACGACAAGCGAGCGGTAATACGAGTAGGATGACCAAAAAGATAATCACCAAGTTGGATTATAGTAAGACCATTCACTTGGCCTAAGGCTTCACCTTCAGTAGTAATCATAATTGTATTACGTCTAATCTCACGCATGATTCGATCATGGATACGACTTTTACGATAGCGGCGGCCTTCGATTGAGCGAGTTACTTCTCTCGCGCTTATAACATTTAGTCCTTCTTTATCTGCCCAGTAGTGGGCTTCGCGTGCAATATCTGCTAAGCGCCGGACGCGCGTTGAGAGTCTATCGGTATCACCAGCAATGCGTGAACTCTCTTCGATAATTCTGGCAATACCAGATTTCTCTAGTGGCTTAAGGTTTTCATGACGTGCAATTGTGGCAATTAAACGACCAAGCTGATGTGTGTTCTCTTCACTGCGTTTCATATCGTCATCAAAATCAGCAGCAACTTTGAAAAGTTCTAAAAATTCTGGATCGTACATTTGCAACAGATAATAGATTAAGCGATCCCCAATCAAGACAACTTTAACGTCTAGTGGAATGGGTTCGGGTTCGAGTGATACAGTGCTTATCAGGCTATACGCCTGGGCTATAGACTTTATATCAATTTTTTTTGCATTCAGTGCACGTTTCAATCCATCCCAAGCAAATGGTTGTTCAAGAATTTTGCGTGCATCAATAACTAAATAACCACCGTTAGCGCGGTGCAAGGCACCCGAACGTATTAACGTAAAGTCAGTAATAAGAGCGCCCATTGTTGCAATATGCTCTATTTGGCCAACTAAGTATGGGTAAGTAGGATGATCTTCGAAGACTACAGGTGCACCTTCCATGCCGCTGCAATCGACTAGAAGATTAACGGCATAACGATGTTCGATTTGAGACCCCTGACCGCCAACGCGCTCTGAATCTCCTTGTGCTGTTAGTACACTTGCCGGTTTGGTTTGCGTCTGCTTGAATAATTCGACATTACTTACTATGTCCTGTTGTAACTCTTTTAAAAAGTCAACAACCTTGTCGAATAATGCGTATTCCTCTAGTAGCTCCTCAATCAATGCACTCACAGCAAACGAGACAACCTCACGATCCAGTTCTCGAATTTTCTTACGCATTTCCCGTTCCCGATGCGGTATTGACCGCAACGTATTGCGCAGTTCTGTTTCGAGTTTTTCGCTTTCCTTCTCTAATTTAGCCTGTTCTTCTTCTGAGAGTTTTTGTGTCTCCTTATATGTGATGAATTTGCCCTTAATAATCGGAATAAAATTAAACCCGGTAACGGTTTGAATAATTCGAAACCCAGCTTCTTCGGCGTGTCTTTCAACCTCTTCAAAGGATTTCTGTTGTTCTTCGGTGGCTTTCTGTTCGATTTCCCGACGTCGATTCTGGTAGTCCTCACTTTCCATTGCACTGGAGATTGCAGATTGTGCATCTTCAATGAGTCTTTCAATTTCTTCGCGAAACGTCCGGCCTTTGCCCGCTGGCAGCTCTATTGCTTTGGGTTTGCGGGGCTCGTCAAAATTATTGACATAGCACCAGTCAGAAGGAGTTTTGCGTGAACTGGCTTTTTCTAGTAGACATGCTTTTATGAATGTGTGTCGACCGGTTCCTTCGTTACCAAGAACAAAAAGATTGAAACCTTGCAATTCGAGCTCAGTACCAAGTTCAATAGCTTCGACGGCACGCTCTTGTCCGATAAAATGATTTAAATCTTCAAGATCGTCACTAGTTTCAAAAGTGAAATTTTCAACATTACATTTACGATAAAGGTTGTCTACTAATAAAGGTAAGATTGGCTTCATTTTTATTTTTTTGAGTCTAATGTACTTAGTCTATAATTACAGCTAACTAACACAAGTAGCAATAATAGCATTACAATTTCGACACGGTGCTTAAATTTCGGATGACCGCTAATGGCCGAAAGCAGACATTCGATAGAAAAAATTAGGACAAACTAGGTTGGAATACTCAAATAAGCACGGTTTAATGACCGCTAACGACCCAAAGCTGACATTCGAACGAAATTCTCCATGAACAAAAATGTTATTAGTTTTTGCCCTGCACAGTTTACTGATAACAGAATCATGTGGTCTTGTTAAAATATGTAATGTCTTACAAATTTAGTAGCAGCTTATGAAAAGTAATCTTGTTCTTATCACAGGTGCATCAAGCGGGATCGGGGCTGAAATGGCAAGAAGATTTGCAAGATTAGGGAATAGAGTACTACTTCTTGCAAGAAGTGAAGAGAGACTCGAGAAAATCGCAGATGAAAGTAAAGCACAAGGTGGGGAAGCAAATGCATATTCTCTGGATATAGGAGACTATAAAGCAGTTATTGAAGTCACTGAGAAAATAAAAGAAGACATAGGAGTACCCGACATCATTATCAACAACGCTGGTGGAGGAAAATGGCTGTTTATCGAAGAAACTGACTACCAAGAAGCCGTTGATATGATTGCAGCTCCTTATTTGGGAGCATTCTTCATAACAAAAGCATTTATGCCCGAAATGTTAGCAAGAAATTCTGGGCATATCGTCAACATGACTTCGATTGCCGGTCTGATACCTTACTCTGGTGCGACTGGATATACAGCGGCACGCAAAGCAATGATTGGATTTCATGAGGCACTTACTGCGGATTTATATACCACCAAAATAAAAACGTCGTTGGCATATTTTGCGAAGGTTGAAAGCCCCTATTGGGAACGTAATCCAGAAAGTGAAGAGAGACTTCCCTTGGCCCAGAAAATGATACCAGTTGTAACGACGGAACAAGCAGCCGAAGCAATTGTTGAAGGAGTAAGGAAAAGTAAAAGAACAATCAGTGCTCCGTTCATGATAAAAGTAATAATATTTCTCGCTTATTTATCACCATTTATCACTCGAATTATCATGAATCAAACAGGGTATAAACGGAAAAAAGAGACATAACAAGTCGCTGTAACGAACAACAATTCGGATGCGCTCTTTTACTATCAGTAAGTTTTGTCGTAAGGGATATAAAAAAGTTGGAATTGAATTTTTCTATGTTTTGTATGTCCGCTATTGGCCGAAAGCAGACACTGAAAAATATTATTATTATATGATTACTGCTTAAGTGGTTTTTTCAGACACTCTAAAGGGATTGTAACTAACTTCGATATTTGAAATTCTGCGATCAGGTTGGATTCTTCGATCTTTATTTATTAATCTTCCATGACTGTCCATGATTGGAAATTGTGGTGTGGGTTTGAAGCTCCTTCGATCCTCTTTTTCTCTGCGCTCAATTAGCTTGCTCTTACTTTCACTGTTTTGTTGATTTTTTTTGAAACTAAACATGTTATGCCTTAATCTTAAATGAGTCGTAATGTTAAGCGAATATGTTTCAAATGGTCACGAATCGATATTATTGGTATGAACTTTGGTATAAATGGTATTTGAAATTTTCTAATTGTGATTAGGATCTCACACGTATAATGATGCTTTTGACAGAAAGCAGACATAGGTTGGGTAATTCAAATCAAAGCTATTTAATGACCGCTAACGACCCAAAGCGGAC